>Ga0172368_10003024_pt1 | contig 20773 bp, 19 predicted proteins | sample Lak11m_FD_114540 | JGI IMG/M metagenome (GOLD analysis project Ga0172368, IMG submission 114540) | Freshwater microbial communities from Kabuno Bay, South-Kivu, Congo - kab_022012_11m | ecosystem: Environmental > Aquatic > Freshwater > Lake | place: Democratic Republic of the Congo: South-Kivu...
AGCCGCGGCGCCAATAATATACGCGATCATCGCCATGTAACCAGCCTGTTGCAGCGCGTCATTCTGCATAAATTCGGGGTAATCTCTAAACCGACATTGTCTTTTGACGAGTCCGGACACCATAAAAATGAAGATAGCTATTTTGTTTTGGGCTGGGATGAGAGATTTTCTCCTGCGCAAAGAACCTATCCTACCCAGGAGATTTTTTGCGGGGAATCAGGTGACCTGGAAGAACCGGAGGCGGTATTTAAAGACATTCCTGAGCGGCTGAATAATATACAGGGTAAAGAGGTTATGGGGGCCTTGAGTTTCAAAAAGGTTTCTCTTAAGCCCGGGCAATCAAAGTTATATACGGTGATTATGGGGATAGCTAAGGCTCCGGGGGAAATTACGAAATTAATTTCTAAATTTAACCATCCGGATAAAATTTCGCAGGCTTTGCAAAAAACCAGGATATTCTGGGGGAACTTGAGCCAGGGGGTAAATATTGCAACTCGGGATGGAGATTTTGATAACTGGCTGCGCTGGGTAAATATCCAGCCGGCATTAAGAAGGATGTTCGGCTGTTCATTCCTGCCGGATTTTGATTACGGAAAAGGCGGCCGCGGATGGCGCGACCTGTGGCAGGATTGCCTGGGGTTGATCCTTAATGACCCTCAAAAGGTCAGGTCCTTTCTGGTCAATAATTTCTGCGGGGTAAAGATGGACGGCTCCAACGCCACGATTATCGGTAAGGCCTCGGGGGAGTTTATTGCCGACCGCAATAATATCAGCCGGGTATGGATGGACCACGGTATATGGCCGCTTTTAACCCTGGATTTATATATTAATGAAACCGGCGACCTGGATATCCTGTTTGAACGCTCAACCTATTTTTACAATCATGAAATAAAACGTAGCAGGGGTATTGATTATAACTGGAATACCGCTTACGGCAATAAACTGAAAACCAGACAAGGAAAGGTTTATTCAGGATCTATCCTGGAACACCTTATAGTGCAGAACCTGGTGCAATTTTTTAATGTCGGCAGCCATAACCATATCCGGCTTGAAGGCGCTGATTGGAATGACGGCCTGGATATGGCAAAAGAGAACGGCGAAAGTGTGGCCTTTAGCGCCATGTATGCGCAAAACTTAGAAACCCTTGCCGGGCTTTTAGCTAAGGCCGGAGAAAATAACAAAATAGAGGTGGCTGAAGAGGTTGCGATTTTATTTGCGAAAATTGATTATGAAAGCATTTCTTCCAAGCGAAAGATTTTAGACAGATATTTTTCTAAAGTTTCCGTTGCCGTCTCCGGGAAAAAGATTTCCCTGGATGCCGCGCGGTTAGCTATAGATCTCAGGAGTAAGTCCGCCTGGATGAAGCAGCATATACGTTCTACAGAGTGGCTTAAAGAAGGGTTTTTCAACGGTTATTATGATAACCGTAAGAAACGCCTGGAAGGGAAAAAGGGTAATCATATGCAAATGACCCTGACTGCCCAGGCCTTTACCATTATGGCCGGTATCCCCCGTAGCTGGCAGGTGCGCGAAATCCTGCGCAGCGTAAATAAATATTTACTTGATAAACAAAACGGCAGTATACATCTTAATACTGATTTTAAGCAAGGTCAGCTTGATCTGGGCAGGGCTTTTTCTTTTTCTTATGGGGATAAGGAGAATGGGGCAATTTTCAGCCACATGGCTGTGATGTTTAGCTATGCGTTATATAAACAAGGGTACGTTCAGGATGCCTGGAAAACTTTAGACTCACTTTATAAAATGGCAGTGGATACCGCTAAAAGCAAGATTTACCCTTGCCTGCCGGAATACTTTAACCTGGAAGGCCGGGGTATGTATTCTTATCTGACCGGTTCAGCCAGCTGGTTTATATTAACTATGTTAACCCAGGTTTTTGGAGTCAGGGGCCAGGATGGGGATTTAGTGATTGAGCCAAAATTAAGCGCGGAACATTTCCGCAAGAGCAATACTATATATATAGAACGCATGTTCGCCGGAAAAAAGATAAGAATAAGCTTTTTAAATCCCGGTAAACTTGCCTATGGCAGATATAATATTACCAGGGTTTTGCTTAATTCAGAGAATTTGCCTGTTGATAAATCCCGCTATTTAATCATTACCCGCGAAGTAATTTCCGGTTTATCAGACAAAAGGCTGAATTCTGTCGAGATCCATCTGCGTTAATCCCCGTATTTTTGTGCAGACAAAAAGCTGATTAAATCCAAGCATAAAGGTTTGGTAGGTTTTAATCCGGAAAAAGCCCTTTAGCAGGCTCTGCATAGAATTTAGATCGTAATATTTCTGATGCGCTCCTTCCGTTATTTCATAATGGGGATCGTATATCTTCATGAGCCATTTCCCCGATGATCTGGGGGTGGTGATGATTAACCTGCCGTCATCCTTGATTATACGGTAGCATTCCTTGATAATTTTTTCCGGATATGCCAGGTGTTCTATAGAAGCCAGCATTGTTATGCAATCAACACTATTGTCTTGCGCCCCGATTGTATCAAGGAGGCGTTGGCCGGTTTGCTGGTCAAATCCTATGTGCATCCGGCAGGGGGATTTTCTTAATAAGTATTTTTCGGCTCCGCATCCGATATCGATATGGATTTCTGCACAGGGAATATAAGGCAGGACCTTGCGCGTCCTTATCTCCCTGGTAAGCCAGGTGAAGGGATTCAATAATTTCTTATGATTGCCCATAGTCCCTTGAAATCGTTCTTAAGCTCAGCATAATTTAAGCGGCGCAACCTTTTTATGATATAAGAGGGCCTTAGATAAAATGACCGGGTGGCATTCTTTACTGAGGCCGATAGTTCCTTAACTGGCATTTTTGTGGCGTTGAGCCGGAGTTGTTCATATGCGAATGAATCAGGCTTGCCGTAAATGAACCAGCCATTATCCAGGGCATTATCATATAGGCGGGAGCCGGGGAACGCGGTAAGGTATGCGCAATTGAGGTAATCCGGGTCTAACTCTTTCACAAACGCCAAAGTTTGCCGGATAGTTTCTTTAGTTTCTCCGGGTGAGCCAAAAATAATATTCAGGGTTACCTGAATTCCCGCTTTTTTCGTTACCTGGACAGCCCTGGCCGCCTGCTCTAATGTAAAATCTTTTTTAAGGTTGTTCAAAATATCCTGGTTGCCCGATTCTATGCCATAGGTAATCATCCTGCAGCCGGAGCGCTTCATTAATGAGGCGATTCCTTCATCGATCATATCTACCCGTCCGTTGCAGCTCCAGATAAAATTAAATTTCCTTTCGCTTAAGATCTTGCATAGCTCAATTACGTTGTTCCTGTCGATCAAGAAGTCGCTATCTTTAAAGAGAACCTCCCTGATTTTAAATTCCCTGACCAGCCTTTCGATTTCTGAAACGGTTTTTTGCGGAGATTGCACCCGGTAAACTTTTCCAAACATTTTCTGCACGCCGCAAAAAATACAGTTAAAAGGGCATCCCCGGCTGCGGATAAAAGTGACATAAGGCGCACGCGTTGAGACCATACTGCTATAACGCGAAATAGGGAGTAAGCTGTAGGCGGGCAAGGGCAGCGTATCGAGACTTGGCATTAATTCTCTTGCTGGATTAACCATTATCCGGCCGTTTTTCCTAAAACACAGCCCATTGATTAAGCTGTAGTTTTTATCTTTTGATGCGTATGCCCTAAGCCATTCAATAAAAGTAATTTCTCCTTCCCCTGCTACTACCGCGTCAAAGTTATTGTCTTTTATCACATCAAGCGGTTGAGCGGTAGGATGGTACCCTCCTGCAACAACCGCAACACCAGGAGAGATTGTTTTTACGAATGCGGCAGTGTAGTGCGCGCTGTCCGATAATAAGCTGGTGAAGCTTATTCCTGCTACCTCCGGTTGGAATTCCCGGATTAATACACGTAATGATTGAAAAGGATTTTTTTCAACATTAGCATCAAATATCCGCACATTATGCCCTTGTTCCAGGCAGATTGCTGCGACAAACGCTATTCCCAGGGGAGGGTATTTTAATCCTTTCTGGATTTTAAGATTAACGTTTGACGGCGGATGAATAAATAATATTTTCATAGTTTATTAATGGTTTAAAAAGGCCCCTGCCATATGCATTTGCTTGATCAATTGAGGCAGGCTTCTAATTTTGCTTAGTTTACGCATGATGAATTTTGGCCGCAGGTAGAATCTTCTATTTGTTTCTTTGATAATCTGATCGATCCTTTGGGTGGGCAGCTCTTTTGAAGACAGGCAGGGCGCGGTATCAGTGATACGCCCTGCGAGGAACCTCTCCCAGTAATCTGCCGGAATAAGTTTTTCTGAGGCCGCCCATTCAAAGAGTTCGCTTCCAGGTATAAGTATTGTTTTGCTGAATACCGCGAAATCCGGTTCAATGGCAAATGCCAGCTCAATTGTTTTTTGGACAGTCTTTTCAGTCTCCCCGGGGCAGCCGAACATAAAATAACCGAATATCTCAATTCCTGATTCTTTAACCATGCGGCTGCATTCCAGGGACTGGGTTACACTAATGCCTTTCTTTAAGATTTTTAGTATTGCGTCGTCTCCGGATTCAAATCCAAAACGGATACGGTAACAGCCCGCTTTTTTCATTATTTTTAGAAGTTCGCGGTCAACCATATCAACCCGGCTGCGGCACTCCCATATAATCCTGATTTTTTTCTCAAGGATTAGATTACATAATTCAATGGTGCGCAAGCGGTCTGTAATAAATTCATCGTCGAAGAACATGATCTCTTTTATGCCGTAAAGGTCTTTTAATTCCTGCATTTCGCCTACGATCCTGCGGTTCGAAAAGGCACGCCATTTATTTCCCATGCGGTTGCGCCTATCGCAATAGATACAACTGTAAGGGCAGCCGCGGCTGGTGATCATAGTTGCCGAGGCGCGTTCCCTTGATAGCGCATCAGAATAACGGTTAAGTCTCACCAGCTCCCTGGCGGGATTCGGGATAGAATCCAGTATTTCAATCAATGGCCTTTGCCCGCTTAAAAACAATTCCTGGTTTTGCCGGTAAATAATTCCGGGTATTTTGCTTGTATCGGCCTTAGAGTTAAGTGTTTGCAGGAGTTCGACAATTGTTTTTTCCCCTTCACCGATGACCCCGTAATCAAACACGCTGTGCTTCATTGCGGGTTCAGGTGTTGAGGTAATTGCCGCACCTCCTGCGATCACGCATATAGAAGGCAGGGTATTTTTCGCCAGTTTTGCGATTTCATTAGCCTGATGAAATGACCATGTCATCACGTGCACGCATAAGACATCCGGCTTAAGAGAGGTTAGAGAGCGTATAATCCTGTTTTGAGGATCAGGTTCAATATCAACATCAATTATTTCGATGCGGTGGCCTTCCTTTTTTAATACCGCGGCGATGTAAAGCAGCCCTAATGAAGGATATGCCCCCCGGTTTTTCTCAATCTTATCGCTATAATGCCCTACCCTTTGCCGGCTGAGGCCCGGGTTTATAAGCAGGATATTCATATAGTCAGTTTTGCTTAGCGCTTTGTCCCTATCATATCAGCAAGCATTCCGAATAGTATGGTCTGGATGCCGCCAATAGCCAGGATTGAAATGGTGGCGTCGCCAAAGAATCCTTCTCCGGCCAGCATGATTTTTATTCCAAGGGCAACTGCCGCCGCGATTAATAAAATCCCCAAGGGGAGAAAGATCTTTAACGGATTGGCGTAATAGAATAAGCGAATTATGGTTGGCACTACCTTGATGGGGTAGCGCCAGGAGATAAACGATTTTCCTGTTTCCCGTTTATAGAATACAACGGGAATTTCCATGATACGCATGTGTTTGCTGTTTGCGTCCATAATCAGCTGCTGTGTTTCATTATAATCTGAGATCATCTCAAAATCCTTAAGATAGCGCCTGCTGAATGCCATAAGCCCTGTCTGGGCATCGGTAACTTTAAGGCCGGTAAGCTTGCTCACCAGGTAACTGAAAAATCGATTGCCTATCGAGCGATAAAAGGGCATGGTATATTTTAACCCTCCGCTAAAGCGGCTGCCGAAGACACAATCTGCCTTATCTTCAAGTATGGGCTGTACGAGTTTGTCAATATCATCAGGGTCATGCTGGAAATCAGCGTCGATTTTAACCGCCACATCCGCGCCCATTTCATGGGCCCTTTGCAAGCCGATGCGCGTAGCGGCGCCTAAACCCCGGTTTTTAATATGAGAGATTATCCTGTTTACTCCGGCCTGTTTGGCAACTTTTGCAGTGTTATCTGAGGAGCCGTCATCCACTACTACGATCTCGACCCAATAGGTTTTATTCTGGGCGACATAATTATCCTGTATTTTTTTAATAACATTTGTTATAGACTCCTCTTCATTATGCGCCGGTATTATAATAATTACATAGGGGTATTTTTCTAAAGGCATATTCTCCTCCTGTTTAGTTTGCGCAATACCTTGCTTACCGAATTAACCATATAATCTAACTCTTTCTTTGTCAGCCAGGGATGCATCGGTAAGGTTACAATGGAGTTGGCTACGCGCTCAGTCACCGGTAAATCATGGATCAGGCGTTTGTATTTTTGCGCATAGTATCGTTGTAAATGTACGGGGGGAGTAAAATGCACTGACGCCATAACCCCTTTTTTTCTTAAGCCCAGGACAAAATCCCTTCTGGCGATCTTCTTAACCTTAATCGTGTACATCTGGTAGACATGCCGGCATTCTTTTAGCTCTACGGGAAGCTCGATCTCATCAAACCTCAGTTTTTTATTTAAGTAGCCTGCGTGCTCTCTGCGTCGCGCGTTCAAGCCATCAAGTTTTTTCAGTTGCTCAACACCAATGGCCGCCAGAATACTGCTCATCCTGAAATTGTATCCCGCGTAATTTGCTTCTCTGTGCCAGGGGTCTTGAACAAGCTGGCGCTCATACGTACTTTTTGTAATACCGTGGCCGGCAAGCGCCTTTACTTTATCCGCGAATGCATCGCTATTGGTGGTAAGCATCCCGCCTTCTCCGGTAGTGATGTTTTTCGTGGGGAAAAATGAAAAACACCCGATAGAAAAACTGCCGGTTTTTTGTTTCTTATAAGTGCCGCCGATAGTCTCTGCGGAATCTTCAATGATTTTTAGATTATGTTGAGCGGCAAGTTTAATAATCTTATCCATGGGGCAGGCCTGTCCTGCGTAATGCACAACCATGATTGCCTGGGTGCGGGGGGTGATCTTGCGCGCGATATCAGCCGGGTCGATATTGCAGGTGCCGTATTCTATATCCGCAAACACCGGTGTTGCCCCGGCTCTTACTACCGCGTTTGCGGAGGCGACAAAAGTAAAGCTGGGCAGAATGACTTCACCCGTGATTTGCGAAGCCTCTATTGCCAGCTGTAGTGCCGCGGTGCAGGAATTTAAAGTCAGGGCCCTTTTTACTCCGATATATTTTGCAAACTCCTCTTCAAACCTTGCGTTCACCGTGCCGTCAGTAAGCCACCCTGATTTTAACACCTTCCCGATTGCCCGCGATTCTTTTATATCAAAATTAACTTTACTAAGCTGGATTTTCATTCCGCGTTAAGCCCATCCTTATTAAAACCGTTTTCCAGGATAAAATCAATATACTCGTTAACCCCTTTTTCAATATCATAAACCGGTTCATATTCCAGGATTTTCTTCGCCTTTGTGTTATCCAGGGCGCCTCTTTTCGGCCTGCGTTCATCCGAAGGCTTAATTTGCATGCTCAGACCGGGAATTCTTTTTCTAATGACCTCCGCGAATTCTTTGACGCTTTTACCTTCCCCTCTGGTTATATTAAATGTTTCATTATTGGCTTTATCGGAAAGGGCGGCTAAGACAAATCCATGCGCGGTGTCTTTGACATAGGTGAAATCAATTCTTTCCTGTCCGCCATCGTGCAAGGTAAGCGGTTTTCCGGAAAGGGCGGCATCGATAAGGATCTGGGTTACCCTGCGGTTGGCATCAGTGGGGCCATACACCGCCGAAGGCCTGATAATAGTGTATTCCATGCCGAACTTTTTGCCAAAAGCAGTAGTCAGGATTTCTCCCGAAAGTTTTGTCCCTCCGTAAATATCTATAGGGCGGCTGGGGTGGTTTTCATCCGCCGGCTCATAATCAAAATCGCCGTAAATAAAGCTGGAGGAAGTGAAAATAAACCTTTTGACTGAAGGCGCCTGCCGTAAGCATTCAAGAATAGTCACTGTGCCGTTGAGGTTTATCTGGATAGCTTCTTCAGAAAACTGGTTTGATGCTTTATGAATGGGGATAGCGGCCAGATGTATGACCAGCTCAGGCGTGGTTTCTTTGAGGGCCTTAGCCAGGCAACCCCTGTTGCGTATATCGCCCCGGATCAGGCAGGTTTTATCCTTTAAATCATTTAACCGGTATTTCAGGTATGTCGCGTACGAACTTTCCAGGGGGGGGATGTAATTTAAGAAGGCGTCGTAAAGGATAACTTCAACATTATTTTTAAGGAGCTCTTTGGTGATATGATAACCCAGGAAGCCGGCTCCGCCGGTGATCAGAATTTTCTTTACCATTATTATATTGAGCGTGTTTATGCTTCGCGGAAACCTTACCCTAAAAAGGGCAATTGATTTATACTCCGTAGCCTGAATTTCTCCCTTTCGGGACGCGGATTAAGGATTTGTTTTTATTATATTATAAATAAATAGCGTATGCAAAGCATTTTAGCCTTAGATTTATTCTTACGACTGTTTATTTATGATATAATTGAGGCGGATAAATTAAGATGAAAAACTTAGAAGACCGCGCACATTTTTTTATACCATTTTCAGCATTACTTTTGTTTTTTCTGGGGATAGCCATATATTCCAACATTCTGAAAAGCCCTTTTCAATATGATGATATCAAGTTTATCGTTGAGAATCGCAGTATAAGGGATATTGCTAATCCGCTTTTAATCTGGGAATTCCTGCCTACCCGTTTTATAGATTTCTTTTCCTTAGCCCTGAATTACCATTTTGCCAAGCTGGATGTCTTAAGCTACCATCTATTTAATCTATTCCTGCACCTGATGGTCTCAATGCTGGTTTTTTGGTTTGTGCGGCTCGTTTTTGCTACTCCGATCATGAAAGAAGAAAGGCTCGCCCGGTATAAGGGGGAGATTGCCTTATTTATCAGCCTCATATTCTTAGTCCATCCTATCCAGACAGAATCGGTGACGTATATACATCAACGTTCAACCTGCCTTGCCGGACTGTTTTATTTATCCTCCCTTTGTTTATATGTAACCTCCAGATTATGGGGTATAGACGCTAAACCGCTCCTGCAAAGGCGAATTTTATATATCTTGTCCTGTATACTTGCCCTGTCAGGCATGTTCACCAGGGAGAACACCATTACCCTGCCTTTAGCCATAATTTTATTTGAATTTTATTTCTTTAGAGAAAATAAACAAATAAAATGGCTCCCGGTGCTGCCTTTCTTGATAACCTTACCGGTTATTCCGGTTACCATGTTTTTGTCTAAGCCCATTACTTTATTGCATATCCAGAAATTGGCCGATGCCCCTGTAAAAGGCTGGTATTATTTCTTAACACAATTTAACGTAAAAATTACCTACCTGAGGCTTTTCTTTTTTCCTTTGAAACAAAGCTTTGATTATGACTATCCGGTATCAAGGAGCCTGTTTGAGCTGCCGGTTTTAATCAGCCTGGTTATTTTGATACTGCTCCTGGTTATCGCTGTGAAAATATTCCACAGGTACAGGTTGTTGTCTTTTTCCGTGTTTTGGTTTTTTCTGGCATTATTGCCGGAGTCAAGTTTTATCCCCCAGCCGGATGTTATATCCGAACACAGGCTTTACCTGCCGTTAGTCGGTTTTTGTATTTTCTCCGTTTGCGTTATGTATTATCTGCTTGCTGCAAAAAACAGGAAACTCCTGTTAGTCTTGCTAAGCGTTATTACGGTATTTTTTTGTGTTTTAACATTCAGGAGGAATATCGTCTGGAGGGATGAAATTTCTTTATGGACCGACACAATCGCTAAATCTCCCGATAAAGCGCGTCCGTATAATGAACGCGGCAATGCTTATATCGGCAAGGGCAGTTATGCGTATGCTATCGCGGATTTTAATAAGGCCATTGAAATTGATTCAAAGACGCCTTCTCAGATTAAGAACCCCCTGCACTCATATTCTATCCGCGCCAGGATTTATTATAACCGCGCAAACGCATATCAAAAAATGGGGGATCTTGAACAAGCCTTATCCGATTATAGCCGCTCTATTGAAATAAACAGCATAAATCCCGGCTCATACAATAACCGGGCAATTATTTATGCGGCAAGAAATGAATACGATCAGGCTGTCTTTGACCTTAGCCGTGCGATAAAAAGCGATCCCGGTTTTATCCTGGCATATTCCAACCGTGCGGCGCTATATATGGAGAGGCACAAATACCCGGAAGCAATCTCTGACTTTTCTAAGGCCGTACAAATTGACCCCAATTTTACCGAGGCATATTACGGCAGGGCGATTGCCTATCTGAATATGAACAATCTTCAACAGGCAACTCTGGATTTTGAAAAAGTAAAACGGCTTGAGGCCAAAGCCGGGATAAGAAGGTAGGGCTACGCCAATTTTTCTTCTTTACAAGGCAGGAGAATGTGGATATAATAAACATTCCCAGCGGAAGTTTTTAAAAAAAAGGAAAGTTTAACATGAAAAACAAGGTTTTAAAATTCGGCTTACCCAAGGGCAGCCTGCAGGAGTCTACCTTTAAGATGCTTAAGAAGGCGGGTTTTAGCGTTAATTTAGCCAGCTCGCGTTCCTATTTTCCGTCAATAGATGATCCTGAAATCCAGGCGGTTTTATTGCGGGCCCAGGAAATGTCGCGCTATGTCCAGGATGGCGCCCTTGACTGCGGGATTACCGGTAATGACTGGATATTAGAGAATGGCTCCGATGTGGTCAGGGTCGCGGATTTAACCTATGCCAAACAGAGTTTGAATAAAGTAAGGTGGGTTTTGGCTGTTCCTGAGCTCTCCGGGATAAAGAAAATAAAGGACTTAAACGGCAAGCGCGTGGCTACCGAGCTGGTAAATGTAACCAGGAACTTTTTCAAGAAAAATAAAGTTAAGGTGGATGTGGAGTTCAGCTGGGGGGCAACGGAGGTAAAGGTCAGCGCCGGCCTGGTAGATGCGATAGTGGAGTTAACCGAGACAGGCAGCTCCTTGCGGGCAAATAAATTAGTTGAGATTGCTACTCTCTGCGAGTCTACTACCCGGCTAATCGCCAATAAAAATGCTTATAAGGACAGCTGGAAGAGCTCCAAGATGGGGCAGATTGCCTTGCTTTTACAGGGGGCAATTGCCGCGGAAGAAAAAGTAGGCCTAAAGATGAACGTAAAAAAAGAAAATCTTAAAGCGGTTATCGCCAGGCTTCCGGCATTAAAAAAACCCACAATTTCCGGCTTAAGCGATGATGGCTGGTTTGCCATTGAGACGATTATCGACGAGAAAGTCGTCAGGGTGCTTATCCCTGTTTTGAAACAAGCCGGCGCCCAGGGGATTATTGAATACCCGTTGAATAAGGTTATTTTGTAACAATCAGGAAAAGGGGAAATTGTTATGCCTTGCGGAAAGAAAAGAAAAAGACAAAAGATTAAAACCCATAAGCGTAAAAAGATGCGCCGTCGTCTTCGCCACTTGAAGAAGAGGGCATGGGGCGGTAAGGGTTAAGTTCTTCCTTCCCCGGCATCGAAGGGTTTTACCAGGCCTATAGGCCTGCGGGTAATTTTAGAAGGGTACTTTTGAAGTTAAGATATCTTAACAGCTTAGTCTGTCTTTGCCTTTCATTGGCCCTGGCCGCTCCAGCTGCCCAGGCTTTAGACGCAGACAGGTTAGAAGGCGCTCAGGGCTTAAGCCATTATATCATGGCCCTTTATTGCGATGACCTTGGCGACATAGACAGGGCTATCCAGGAGTATCGCAAGGCGATAGAGGCCGACGCCCAGAGTTCTTTATTGCATTTAAATCTGGCGTCAGCTTTCATTAAAAAAAATGATATCCCCTCGGCAATACTTGAATTAAAGCAATCTATCGGTCTTGCCCCTGATGCCGTAGAGCCGCATGCTATATTAGCGTTGATTTACACAACGCAAAACAAGGTTGAGTCAGCTACGCAGGAATATGCGTTTGCGCTTAAGAATGCCTCGAGGCTTGAGCCGGAGAATGTTGATATTTATAAAAGCTTGGGCGCGCTCTATCTGCAGCAGCGCAAATTAAAAGAAGCTGAAGGTATTTTTAAATTGATTGCGGGGCTTTCCCCCCTTGACGAACAGGCGCATTTTTATCTGGGCAGCATTTATTATGACCTGAAAGATTATGCCGCTACAGAAAAAGAGCTCAAGGCCGCTATAAAATTAAAACCTGATTATCATGAAGCCTTGAATTTCCTGGGTTACTTTTACCTGGAGCAGGACAGGGATATTAATAAAGCCGGCAACTTGATTAAAAAGGCTTTAAGTTTTGATCCGGAAAACGGCGCTTATATTGACAGCCTGGGATGGTTCTATTTCAAAAAAGGCAGGTTTAAAGAGGCCTTAAGCCAGCTGGAGAAAGCAGCCTCTTTTTTAAGCGACCCGGTTATATATGAGCATCTGGGTGATGTTTCCATGAAGTTAGGCAACCGGGATAATGCGAAGCTGAACTGGGAGAAATCCCTGAAATTAGATTCTGCCCAAGAACAGGTAAAAGAAAAACTGCTCAAGGTTTACCAATAATGGAAAATAAGCAATTATCAGTAAAGGAATTAGAGGCCAGGGCTAAAGAAACCCGGCGTTTAATTATTGAAATGCTGGCTAAAGCCGGCTCAGGCCATCCCGGAGGAAGCCTTTCCGCCGCGGATTTAGTTGTCGCCTTGTATTTTAATATTCTGCGTTTTAATGCAAAAGATCCGCAATGGTCGGAGAGGGACCGTTTCCATATGTCTAAAGGGCACTGTTGCCCGCTTTGGTATGCGGTATTAGCGCAAACAGGTTATTTTCCCAGAGAAGAATTAATGACCTTGCGGCAATTAGGCTCAAATCTCCAGGGGCATCCGGCGCGCATGACCCCGGGTATTGAGTCGGCATCCGGTTCGCTTGGCCAGGGGCTTTCTGTTGGTTTGGGGATGGCACTAGCGGCAAAAATTGATAAAAAAAATTACCGGGTTTATGTTTTATTGGGTGATGGAGAAACGCAGGAGGGCAATATCTGGGAGGCAGCCATGGCCTGCAGTCATTTTTCCTGCGATAATCTCTGCGCTATTTTGGATTTTAATGGCTGCCAGATTGACGGCAGATGCGAAGATATAATGGGGTTGGAGCCATTGGTTGCCAAATGGCAGGCGTTTGGCTGGCATGTAATAGAGATCGATGGCCATGATATGAACCAGATTTTATCCGCTTATGAACAAGCTAAAACAATAAAATCCAAACCTACAATAATTATCGCCCGCACTGTAAAAGGCAAAGGGGTCTCATTCATGGAAGGCGTAATAAGTTTCCACGGTAAAGCTCCTACTAAAGAAGAAGCAGAAAAAGCCCTGAAGGAGCTATCATAATGGCAGAGCAGCTTTATCAACGGGATATTTACGGCCAGACGCTATTAAAGCTGGGAGCTTTAGATAAGAATATCGTGGTTTTAGACGCCGATCTTTCCAGTTCCACCCGCACGAATCTTTTTGCTAAGCAATTCCCTGACAGATTTTTCAACTTTGGCGTAGCGGAACAGAATATGATGGCTACGGCCGCAGGATTAGCCAGCTGCGGTAAAACAGTTTTTCTTTCTACCTTTGCCGTATTCGCCGCGGGACGCGCCTGGGACCAGATACGGGTTTCCATAGGTTATAATAATTTTAATGTCAAGATTGTAGCTACGCATGCCGGTATTACCGTGGGTCCGGATGGCGCAAGCCATCAGGCCTTAGAAGATATCGCGTTAATGCGCGTACTTCCTAATATGAATATCATTGTTCCTTGCGACGGTCCCCAGGCAGCCGATGCGGTTATTGCCGCGGCAAAAAACCCGGGGCCTTTTTATATACGTTTGGGCCGCTCGAAAGTACCCACTATTGAAAATAAGGATGATTTTAAATTTGGTAAGGCCCAGGTGATCTCGGAAGGCAGCGATGTAACTATCATCGCCTGCGGAATCATGGTTTTCGAGGCGCTCTTAGCGGTAAAGAGTTTAGCTCAAAAAGGAATTAAGGTGCGCCTGGTCAATATGCATACTATCTGGCCCCTGGATAAGGAGGCCATCCTTAAGGCCGCCAAAGAGACCAAGTTTTTTGTTGTCTGTGAAGAGCATAATGTTTTCGGCGGCCTGGCTTCCAGTATTGATGAAGTCGTCGCCGAGCATTGCCCTAAAAAAGTTATCCGCCTTGGTATTCGTAACCGCTTTGGCCAGTCAGGCGAACCGGCAGATCTTTTAAAAGAATACAATCTTACCAGCCTGGATATAGAAAAAGCGGTTTTATCCAATATCTCCTAAGTTTTAGTATAAATTCATGAAGCCTCTTAACGGCGAGCCGCTGGTTATTAAATCTTTTGCTAAAATAAATCTTTATTTGCGGGTTTTGGGCAGGCGCAGGGATAATTTTCACAATCTGGATACCCTGTTTGCGCGTATTGACCTGGCTGATACGATTATTATTAAGGGGCGTAAAGACAACCGGATCAGGATTAAATGCGCCAGCCGGCATGTGCCAAAGGATGAGACTAATCTTTGTTTCCGCGCCGCAGATTTATTAAGACAGGAGTTTAAGTTAGGGAACAATGGTTTGGCTTCCGATAGCCAAAGCCATAAGTTAAGATACGGCCTTGAGATAGAGATTAAAAAACGCATACCTGTCGGAGCCGGGCTTGGCGGAGGGTCATCTAACGCTGCCAGCGTACTTTTAGGATTAAATGAATACTGGCATTTGAATTTACCCAAATCAAAGCTGGCCATGTTAGCGGCAAAATTAGGCAGTGATGTCGCTTTTTTTATTTATAATGTCAGATTTGCTTTAGGCAGCCAGCGGGGAGATAAAATCAAGCCGCTGATTTCTTTAAAAAACACTAAATTATGGTTTATTCTGGTTTGTCCGCGGGTTAAAGTTTCTACTCCCCTGATTTACCGGAAATTCGACTTTTATTTATCAAAACACAAGTCATCTTTGCCTTTTTTTAAAGGTATTTCCGGGTTGACAAGCCGTGCGCCTGATGTTAAAATACTTCTTCCTGAATTGCTGAAAAATGGCTGTTCTTTTGAAGCAAAACGCCTTTTTAATGACTTAGAAGCTGTTACCAGCAACCTCTATCCTGTAGTTAATCGGGTAAAAAAAGCGCTCTTGGCTATGGGGTTAGAAAGGGTAATGATGTCCGGAAGCGGCCCTGCGGTATTCGCGATTTGCAATTGCCGGGCCCAGGCCAAGAATTTAAGCAACAAGTTGCGTAAAGAGCATAAATCTTGGCAAGTTTTCCTAAGTTCTGCAGTTTAAGCCACGGCAGTCAGGGAGGGAAAATATGGAGATAACAGAAGTCAGGATAGTGCTGAAGGATTCTCCGGATAAGAAATTAAAGTCATACGCTACGGTTACTTTTGATAATGTATTTGTGGTAAGAAATATTAAGGTTATTGAAGGCTCGACGGGTTTATTTATCGCTATGCCTTCCCGCAAGGTAAAACATCCTTGCCCGAAATGCTCTTTTAAGAATGAATTGCGCAGTAAATATTGCAACCAATGTGCTGCTGCCTTGCCGGTTGAGGCTATACCGCAGCGCGTGGAAGAAGCGGCAGGCAGCCAGTCCGAGCATAAGGATATAGCCCATCCTATAACGCAGCAGTTCAGGGAGTATTTGCAGAAAAGAGTCCTTGAGGCCTACGAACAAGAGAAAATAAAGGGCAGGAGTGTATAAATTTATTAAAGAAATGGATTTCGTAAGACCATTTCCTTCCTTGGCGAATTAGTGAAAGTAAAAATTGGGATGTCGTCCAATGGTAGGACACCAGAATTTGGGTCTGGCTATTATGGTTCGAATCCATACGTCCCAGCTACTAAATAATTGAATATGAAAAAAAATATCGCAGTAATAATCCTGGCCGCGGGCAAAAGCACGCGCATGAAATCCGAAACACCCAAGGTGTTGCACAACCTTTGCGGCAGGCCCATGCTGGGTTATGTCCTGGATTTAGTAGCTTCTCTGAAACCTGAGCAGGTAGTTACGGTCTTAGGGTTTAAGCAAGAGCTGGTGCGTAAAGTTATACCTAAGGGGGTCAAGATAGCCATCCAGAAGAGATTGATCGGTACTGCGGATGCGGTTAAAACCGGAGTTTCCGCCTTGAGGGGGTTTAAGGGTACCGTGCTTATCCTCTATGGGGACAATCCTTTATTAAAAAAGGAGACGCTTAAGAAGCTTTTGGATTACCATATAGAAAATAATATTGATGCCACGCTATTAACTGCGCAATTAAAGAAGCCTTCCGGGTATGGCAGGATTTTACGTGATAAGTGCTTTAGTGTATGCGGCATAGTTGAGGAGAAGGACGCCGATGAGGTGCAAAAGGATATCAAGGAGATCAATACCGGGATCATGGTCTTTAAGAAAGAAAGCCTCGCCGGCAATTTGAAATATATACGCAGCAATAACCGTAAAAAAGAATATTATCTGACCGATATAATCGGTATTTTAGCCAAAAAAAATTACCTGGTTGATGGGTTAAAGATAGAGGATTCACGGGAAGCCCTGGGGATTAATACCCGGGCTGAATTAGCAAAAGCCAACTCCCTTATGCAGGAGCGGATTAACGGGGAGTTAATGCAGGATGGCGTAACTATCATTGACCCGGCAACTACCTTTATTAATTTCGGCACCAAGATCGGCATAGATACGGTGATTTATCCCTTTACAGTAATTGAAAGGGGTGTTAAAATTGGAAAGCGTTGTTCAGTAGGTCCTTTTGCGCACCTGCGTGAAGGTGCTGAGCTCAAAGACGATGTGACGGCCGGTAACTTTATTGAAATGGTGCGCGCCAAGATCGGTGCAAAGACTCTCGTCAAACACTTCTCTTATATAGGTGATAGCTCTGTAGGCTCCTGTGTAAATATCGGAGCAGGCACGGTTACGGCTAACTTTAATGGCCTAAGGAAGAACAGTACGGTTATTAAGGATAAGGCCAATATCGGTTCGGATACTGTAATTGTCGCCCCGGTGAGAATCGGCAGGTGTGCAGTTACCGGAGCCGGAGCAGTGGTTACTAAAGATATACCGGATAATACGGTTGTCGTAGGAGTCCCGGCGAGAATTTTAAGGAAGAAGGGGTAGATATGGATAAATTAGCTATTTTTAGCGGTAACGCAAATCTTGAATTAGCCAAAGATATCTGTAAGGATTTAAAAGTTAAATTACAGGATGCCTTAGTCGGCAGGTTTAGCGAGGGGGAGATCCGGGTAAAGATTAATGAGAATGTGCGCGGCAAGGATGTCTTTATCGTGCAGCCGACCTGCCCTCCGTCTAATGATAACCTGATGGAATTATTAATTATGATTGATGCCCTCCGCCGCGCATCCGCCAAAAGGATTACCGCGGTTATCCCGTATTTTGGTTACGCGCGGCAAGACAGGAAGGACCAGCCGCGTGTACCTATTACCGCAAAGTTAGTAGCTAACCTTTTGACTACCGCCGGTTCAGACAGGATCTTAACTATGGATTTACACGCCGGACAGATCCAGGGGTTTTTTGATATTCCCGTGGACCATCTTTTTTCCGTTGGCGTATTTGTGGATTATTTCTCTAAAATGAATATTAAGGAGCTGGTTGCTGTTTCTCCTGATGTCGGTAGTATTAAGATGGCCAGGGCTTATGCCAAAAGAGTCTCCGCAGGCCTTGCCATAATCGATAAACGCCGGGTTTCTCCCGAGAAGGCAGAAGCCATGCATATCATGGGCGAGGTAGAGGGCAAGAACGTGATTATTATTGATGATATGATTGCTACGGGCAGTTCGCTGATCGAGGCGGTGGAAGCCTTAAAAAAAGCCAAAGCTAAAACTATCTATGCCGCAATTACCCATGGTATTTTATCGGGGCCGGCAATCGAGCGTATTGATCAATGCAAGGGCCTGGAGAAACTGCTTATTTCTGACAGTGTGCCTTTATCGGCGGATAAACAGCACGAAAAGATACAGGTGCTTTCAGTAGCCAACCTTTTGGCTGAAGCGATAAAAAGGATACATAATGAAGAGTCAGTAAGCTGCTTATTTGATTAAGCGGAAGGTGCATTCTTAATAAATAAAAGAAAGGTAAAAAAATGGAAGAGATATTCTTAGAAGCAGAATTAAGGGAAGAAAAGGGAAGCGCTAAGGCCAGGGAATTAAGGAATAATGGTTATTTGCCGTCAGTGGTTTATTTTCACGGCAAAGACGCCTTATCCATAAAGTTTTCCAAGAGCGCGCTTTTAAAGCTGGTGCACCAGCATCGCTTGGAAAGTGTCATTATTAACCTCAAGATTAAGGATGACAAAAAGGCCAAGGGCCGGCCATGCCTGGTTAAGGAGATTCAATATGACCCGGTGAGCGAAGATATTATACACGTAGATTTTAATGAGATCTCCCTGACTGAGACAATCAAGGTTAATGTCTCTATTGAGGTTAAGGGTGAGCCTATCGGCGTTAAACAGGAAGGCGGTTCTTTAGAGCACATACTTTGGGAGCTTGAAGTAGAATGCCTTCCTACAAATATGCCCAAGAATATTGAAGTAGATGTTTCCGCACTTAAGATGGGAGAGGCTATTCACGTTAAGGATATGGTTTTCCCTGAAGGAGTTAAGCCTTTAAATGATCCTGCGGCGGTTGTCTTGCATGTTGCCGCGCCGATGAAGGAAGAGGCGCCGGTTGAAGCGGTTGAAGGCGAAGAAAAACAGGAGCCGGAGGTAATCAAGGAGAAGAAAGAGGTCCCTGTTGAAGGCGCCGCCGCGGCTGATGAGGCTAAGGCAAAAGAAAAAGAGAAGAAGTAAGGGGTTGATTAAGAGAAGGCAAGAGGATAGAGGGTGCTGGGTGAAGCTGATTGTAGGATTAGGGAATCCCGGGTTGATTTACGCGGGTTCCCGGCACAACATTGGTTTTATGGTAGTCAAATCCTTGGCCCGTTCTTTAAAAATTGTTCTTAAAAGAGATCGCTCGGTCTCGGCTTTAGTCGGTAAAATCAAATGCGGCCAGCATGATTTAGTATTAGCCTTGCCCCAGACTTTTATGAATTTAAGCGGCATAGCCGTTAAATCCCTGCTTAAGAAATTTAAGGCAGCTCCGCAGGATCTTTTGGTTGTTTGTGATGACCTGGACCTGGAGCTGGGCAGAATCAAGATCCGGCCGCATGGCTCAAGCGCCGGGCAGCGAGGATTAGTTTCTATCATTGAGCAATTGGGAACACAAGAGTTTAGCCGGCTGCGCATAGGTATTGGCCGGCCCAGGAATCCGGCAGATGCCGCCCGCTATGTTTTGGCGGGGTTTTTACGCAAGGAAAAGGCGATCGTTGAAAAAGCACAAGAAGATGCCGTTTTCTGTTGTTTGAGCTGGATAGAGAATGGCGTAACCAAGACTATGGACAATTTTAACACAAGGAGCAGAAATGAATAAGTATGAAGCAATGTTGATTGTCAAACCGGACTTATCCGATGAAGATAAGAAAACGTTATTTAAACAGATCGATGATGCGGTGGTTAAGAATAGCGGTTCAATCTCCCAGTCAGCGGTCTGGGCGGAAAGGCGTAAATTATATTTTCCTATCAAGAAATTCCAGGAGGGGATTTATTACCTCGTGGCATTTAGCGCTCCTTCTCAGGCGATCAAGGAGATGCGCAATATTTATAAACTTAATGAGAATATCCTCAGGGTTTTATTTACCCGTATGGATATTTAAAGCGGCGATTCGCAAGGAGGACCCTGAATCATTTCGTTCAGCAGGGTTTTCTGGATAAAAGATTAAGGAGGACCCTGGGGTGTTTAAATCAACAGGGTTTTCTGGATAAAAGATTAAGGAGGAGCTACATGGCCAGTTATAATAAGGTATTATTAATGGGTAATCTCACTAAGGATCCCGAATTACGCTATACTCCGCAGGGCACTGCCGTAGTTAACCTGCGCATGGCGGTAAACCGCAAATACCGCACTAAAGATCAGGAATTAAAAGAAGAGGTTTGTTTTATAACCGCGGTGGTCTGGAATAAGCAGGCTGAAACCTGCAATCAGTACCTGCATAAAGGAAGCAGTGTTTTTGTCGAGGGGAGATTGCAGTCGCGCTCCTGGGAGGATAATACCGGAGCAAAACGCTCGGTAATTGAAGTCAGGGCGGAACGTGTACAATTTATGGGCGCGCCTGGCCAGGGTAAAGCGGCCGGCCAGATCAGCCAAACACACGCAGAGGTATCGGCCGATGAGCCCAGCAGCGAATCGAACTGGCTGGCAGAAGGCGGCGATGACATTCAGCATTCTGATGATGAGGCAAATTAATATTTGCGCCAGACAGGGTATTGAAAATTTAAATTAAACAAAACAGGAAAAGGACAGGGGGATACGCATGAAGGTTAAAACCAGGGGTTTTGGTAAAGACAAGAAGATTATCAAGAAGAAAAAGGACCTGCTCGGGCCGGTGAGAAAAAGATTCTGCCGGTTCTGCGCGGATAAATTAGGCAGTATTGATTATAAGGATATAAAGAGGCTTGAGGTTTTTATGACTGAGAAAGGTAAAATCGTTTCCAGCCGTTTTTCCGGTAATTGCGCCAGGCATCAGAGAAGGATCAGGGAATTGAT
>Ga0172368_10003031_pt1 | contig 20758 bp, 16 predicted proteins | sample Lak11m_FD_114540 | JGI IMG/M metagenome (GOLD analysis project Ga0172368, IMG submission 114540) | Freshwater microbial communities from Kabuno Bay, South-Kivu, Congo - kab_022012_11m | ecosystem: Environmental > Aquatic > Freshwater > Lake | place: Democratic Republic of the Congo: South-Kivu...
AATAGACGGGATTGGCGTTACTGGCGCTATTGGCCAAATCGATGTCGAAATCAAGATGCGAGGAACTGGCGCGGGCGACGAAGCGGCCGTCGAGGGTCATGTTCGTGTAAAAGCGAGCCATGCGATTGGCCGGGGTGTCCGGCAACGTGGCCATGATGCGGCCCCAGATATCCTTGAAGGACACCGGTTCTCCGCGGGCGACAATCATTTCGTAAGCGACGTCCAACATCGATTTTTCGACCATATGATCTCCTTGTGGTTACATCCTGGTCGGGGCGGCGACCCCGACAAGATCCAATGCGTTGGCTAGCGTGATCCGGCTCGCCTTGACCAAAGCCAGGCGGGCGCGCGATAAAGAAATATTTTCTTTATCAATGACACGACATATAGTATAAAAACTATGGGTATAAGTTGCAAGTTTTTGAACATAATTCGTAATTTTGTACGGTGCTTTCGTCAAAGCCGCGTCGAGCACCTCACTCGGAAACTGGCCGATGTGGCGCAACAGTTGTTTTTCCTCGGGCGTCGTCAGTCCGTCTCCCGACGGATCGAGTCCCAACTCGGCGCCGGCCGCCAGCAGGCTGCATAGACGGGCATGCGCATATTGGGCGTAATAGACGGGATTGGCGCTGCTGGCGCTCTTGGCCAAGTCCATGTCGAAGTCGAGGTGCGTGCTCGCCGCGCGGGCCACGAAGAAATAGCGGGCGGCGTCGACGCCGACGTCCTCGCACAGTTCGCGCAAGGTAACACCGACGCCCGTCCGTTTGGACATGCGCATTTCCTGACCGTCCTTGAGTAGCCGCACGAGCTGCAGGATTTCAATTGTCAACGTATCCTTTGGATATCCAAGCATCGCCAAGGCGGCGACCATCCGCGAGATATAGCCGTGGTGGTCGGCTCCCAGAATGTCGATCAGATAGCGGTGGCCGCGCGTCAGTTTGTCGAGATGGTAAGCGATGTCCGGCCAAAAATAAGTGTAACTGCCGTCGCTTTTGACGATGACGCGGTCTTTGTCGTCGCCAAACGCCGTCGTCTTCAAAAAAGTGGCGCCGTCTTGTTCGTACATGTACGGGGCGAGGCGCGTTTCGATCTCCGTTAAGAGATTGGTGTCGCGGATGGCCGTCTCATACGAGAAAACGTCAAACTTGACGCGGAAGAACGCCAGATCGTCCCTAATCCGTTCCAACTGACGTCGTATCCCTTCGTTTTTGAAGAACGCGAGATCGACATGGTCGAGGAAACGCGAACCATGGCTCGCCTTGATTTCATCGGCGATGGCGACGATGTCGCCGCCGTGGTAGCCGTCCGGCGGGAGTTCCGCGGATTGGCCGAACGATTGGAGATAGCGGGCGTAGATCGATTTGGCGAGGTTGTCGATTTGGGCGCCGGCGTCATTGACGTAAAATTCACGCGTGACGCGATAACCGACTTTGTCCAGCAAACGGGCAATCCCGTCGCCGAGAGCGGCTCCCCGCGCGTGGCCGAGGTGGAGCGAACCCGTCGGGTTGGCGGACACGAACTCGACGTTGACGGTCGTCCCCCGCCCATGGTCGCAAGCGCCGTAATCGCCGTCGGCGCTGATGACATCATTGATGATGTGGGCCAAGACCGCGGCTTTCATGAAAAAATTGATGAACCCCGGACCGGCGATTTCGATTTTTTCAAATTGGCTTTTGTCCATCTGTTCGACGATGGAAGCGGCCAAGGCCCGCGGGTTTTCCCGCCGGGTTTTCGCCACCTGCAACGCGACGTTCGTGGCGAAATCGCCGTGATCGGCATCCTTGCTGATCTCGATGACGATGTCCGCGTCGGTCAACTCAAGGTTTAGGCGAGCAGCCGCGTCTTTGATATTGTGTTTAAGTGATGTAATGATATCCATGATTTTGTTTGTTTACGCTTTAGTTCGGCGCCGTCTGTTCGATCAGGACGACGCAGGTGGCTTCGGCCGCTTTACCGGTTCCGAGGTATCCCAAGCCTTCGTTGGTGCCGGCCTTGACCGAGACTTGGTTTGCTTGCAGTTGCAGCAATTGGGCGATGTTTTTGACGATAAGGGCGATGTACGGACGCAACTTCGGGGTTTCGAGCGTGATCGAGACATCGATGTTGCAGATGTGATAGCCGTGCTCTTTGACGAGGTTGTTGGCGTAAGTGACGAAGTACGACGAAGGCCGGTCGCGGTATTGGGGATCGTCGTTCGGGAAATGGGTCCCGAGATCGCCCAAGGCCAACGCCCCGAACAAAGCCTCGGTAATCGCGTGCAAGACGATGTCGCCGTCGGAATGGGCTTCGAACCCGAGGTCATGCGAAATGGCGATGCCCCCGATGATGAGCGGGCGATTGGGTACCAGGCGGTGGATGTCGCGGCTGTAACCGATGCGATACATGCTATACGTTGAACTTGAAGAATATCACGTCGCCGTCAGCGACCCGATATTCCTTGCCTTCGAGCCGGAGTCGGCCGGCGTCTTTGATGGCAAGTTCGCTCCCATAGTTGATTATATCATCATAATGATAGACTTCGGCCTTAATGAATCCCCGCTCGAAATCGGAGTGGATGATGCCGGCGCATTGGGGCGCCTTCATGCCCAAACGGAACGTCCAGGCACGGCATTCGTCGGCCCCGACGGTGAAAAAGGTTGCCAGTTTCAAAAGGCGGTACGTGGCGTGGACCAAGCGGTCAAGCCCGGAAGTAGTTAATCCGTACGATGCGAGGAAATCCTGCTGCTCGCCTTCGTCGAGTTGGGCGATTTGCGCCTCGATGGCGCACGAAATCGGTAACGCCAAGGCGTTGTGCCGCTCGGCATAGGCGACGACGTCGCGGAAATGGGGATTGGCATCGGGATTGGCCAGGTCGCTTTCGCTGATGTTGCCGATGAAAATCAGCGGTTTCAACGTGAGCAAGTGCAGCTCGCCGTAACCGAATTGGTATTCGGGATCCGTGAGAGTCATCGCTCGCGCCGGAACGCCTGTTTGCAACTGATGCTCGAATTTAAGTAGCGTTTCGTATTCGAAGACGCTTTGGGCGTCTTTGCCGGTGCGCGCCTTAACGGCGCTTTTGTCCTTGCGCCGGGTAACCGAATCAAGATCGGCCATCACGAGTTCGAGATCGATCGTTTCCATGTCGCGCCGGGCGTCGACGGTCTCCTCGACGTGGATGATGTCGCCGTCTTGGAAACAGCGGACGACTTCGACGATGGCTTCGCATTCGCGGATGTGGCCGAGAAACTGGTTGCCGAGCCCTTCGCCCTTGCTGGCGCCCTTGACGAGTCCGGCGATATCGAAGAACTCGATTGTCGCTGCGATTTTCCGTTCGGGCTTGAAGATGGCCGTCAGCCGTTCGAGCCGCTCGTCGGGGACGGCGACGACGCCGGTATTCGGCTTGATCGTCGCGAACGGGTAATTGGCGGCCTCGACGTTGGCTTTGGCCAATGCGTTAAACAATGTCGACTTCCCGACATTCGGCAGACCGACGATGCCCGCTTTGAGTGCCATACCAAATTTGATTATATGGGATGATTAGAAAAAAGTCGCCGGAGCGACTTTCTTTTTTTGGTTAAGTGAGATATTAAATCTTCTTAATCTTCGTAGCCCGGGGACCACGATCTGTTTCTTCAACATCGAACTCTAATTGTTCGCCGATGACAGCGGTTTTGTACCCGTCCATGACGAGTTCGCTGTAGTGGAAGAAAATGTCTTTGCCATCTTCGGTGTGAATGAAGCCAAAGCCCTTTTCTTTGTTGAACATCTTGACTGAACCTTTCATCGAAACCTAAACCTTTCTTAATATTGCGACTGTAGGTTATTGAGCCTACGCGATAATGATACATCCGCCATAAAATAAATGCCACATATAAATTCGGCATTTTTCATTTTTGACGTCGATAGGACTTGTCGATGACCGTTTGACGGCTTAAAAGCCGTAGCAATCCGTACAAAATGATCGCGCAGGCGGCCATGGCCAACCATGGCATGAGCGGCAACCGATAGGAAAAAGCGACTTCGAAATAGTTTGCCAGCGCATGTTCGATGAAAACGCTGACGACCAGCAATTCGATCGTGGCGACGGCGACCCCCGCGCCGAGCAGCATTGTCAGGCGCGCCACCAGGAGCCTGGCGATTTGGTTCGACGCCGCCCCGAGCTCGAACAGGAGCCGCCGTTCTTTTTGCATTTCGTCCCAAGAAATCACCAACACCAGCAATGCCAGTATCACGGCGTTGCTTCCGGCCACGAGTCCGAGAACGATCATTCCGCGGTTAATGTCTTTGATAATCGCGCCGAGCGACTGCCGCAACGCCTGCTGCGGGAAGCGGCAAGTCACATAGGGAAAACGCCGGTTGATGGCATTCGCGAGCGAGGCCGTTTCGCCTTCGTCAAACTCGAAATATGCCAAAAGCGGTCTCAAAGACGTGCTTGGGAGCCCGACGACGTCGCGATAGTAGCGCACGGACCACCCCGCCGTTCCGTAAATAGCCGGCGTTTGTTCCTCGGAAACCCCGGTGATGGTGACCATGCTGATGTGGAAATCGCTGTAAAAGCCGGTTTCGGAGCGGACCCGGGCTAAGCGCGTCAAAACATACATCTGTCGGCCAAGCGCTTGACTCGTTCCGAAGACCGTTTGGGCCAAACCGGCCGATAGCGCCAATTCATCTAATCCTTGCGGCGAAGACCCTTTCGTATGTTGCCGTGGCCATGTTTTGAGCCGGACCGACTGTTCACCCTGGTCTTCGTAATGACCATAGGCGACTCCTGGAGGAAAGTCGGCGATAACTCCGGATGCTTCTTCATAGCTGAACCAATCGATCAGCTCTTCGACTAACCCCAGATTGGCCGTAAAGAAAGTCTGGTTGACGAAACCGGAAAACATCGCCTCGGGATACGCCAGATAACCGCCTTCGGTTCCGATAATCGGCTCTCGCAAAGCCGGCTCGCTTTTGACGATGGCGGCAATCGTCGCCAAATTCAGCGTTTGGAGCGGATCAAGCGCGGCTTCGATCCGATGGCTCGGGCAATGGCCGACCGAAGGACAAACCGTGAGATCGCTCGGCCGTCCATAATCGAACCGCAGCGGCCCAAGCTCATAATCGCCCGTCAGCATTTCCATCAAAACCCGCTCGTCTTCGGTCACCAAGGACCAGCGTTTGTGGAGCAGCCACGGATATGATCCAGTCGTCTCGTGTTTCGTCGTGGCCGGAAACCGCATCGACGTTTCGAGCACCCACTCGTTCCAGCGCATGTTCGAATGGATGAGCATGGGGGCGTTGGTCACGACGATGGCGGCGACATGCCATAGTTGCTCGTCGTCGTACCGCCAAGCCTCGTTGGCCACGGAAACCACGAGCGTGACTTGGTTTATTTCCAAAAAACGATTGACGGAAACGGAGTCCGGACTGACCCGAAGATAATAGGCAAGGGATGGTAAATCGTCGTTAATCACTCCCAGGATAAGTTCGTCGTTTGGGAGCTGAAACCCTTCCATGCCGACTTCAAACGGCAACCGGAACTTGGCGACATCGGACATCCGGTAGTTTGGCAGAGCCAACATCGGACCTTCCTTCGCAAGATAAAATATGTGGCGCGTCGGGAAAAAAGCGTCTATGTCGTCGCTATATCCGGGACTGACGCCCAATGTCTGCTCGGGGTAACGCGCGGCGATGGCCGTCAGCGTCTCTTCCTCGGGACTGTAAACGCCGTCGAGATATCCATACGGGGCCGTCTCTTGGGAAATTTGCACCCCTTGACGTCCCATGTGCGCGGTGAAGGCGCCGAGCATTTTCGTTTCCGTGGCTTCGGTTACCAAAATACCGAGACCGATGCCGGCCAAAGCCACCGACAGCATGCCTTGACCGATCAAATGGCGCCATTTATGTTTCTTGAAACCGTCAATCGCGTGACGGAAGCAAAACATCCATGGTAGACCGCCGGTTTTTTCCTTAATCGGCAATCTGACGTGGGTCAACGGAACGGTTTCTTTCGCGAATTTGTGCGCCTGGCGATGCCACAGACGGCCATCGTTCATTTCGTAGATGTCCTGGCAATAAGCCGCTAGCAGTTCCTCGTCGTGACTGACGACGACGACCAAGCTTTTTTGGCTTGCCCGGACAAGGATTTCGAAGATTGCCTTTTTGTTTTCCTCGTCAAGGGCGGCCGTCGGTTCATCCGCCAAGAGCAAGCGCGGTTGCCTAATCAAGGCACGCGCTAAAGCCACGCGTTGCTGTTCGCCGCCGGAAAGATACCGCACTTGCGTGCTCGCATGACGGCCCAATCCGATCAGGTCCAACCGTTTTTGGACGATATGGGGACCATGGCTATCCCACAGTCCGGCCAAACGTAACGGTAAGGCGACGTTCCAGGCGACCGTTTCGTTCGCAAACAAATGGTAATGTTGGAATAATAGCCCGACGGTAGTCCGGCGATATTCCAAGGAGGCGTCCAAATCAAAATCTCCCACATCCAGGTTCCATATTTTCAATTGCCCGGTAAATGATGTCAATCCCGCCAAAATCGCCAAAAGCGTGCTCTTGCCGCTGCCGGATGGGCCATAGATGCCAATCATGCCCGTCCGTGGCCACGACAGTTGCACATCGCGGAGCACCGGATGGGCGCCGTAGCGTTTCCCGATGTTCTTTCCTTCAATCATCGGCCGACAACTCGTCAACCAAACGCATGTATTTGACCGCATGCGTCCCCGCGGCCGCCACCGCGAAGCTGATGGCGCTGACGATGACGATTATCAGAATCGGCAGACCGAGAAAAACGCCATTCCAATATATCCACGGGATAACGATGACATCGGCCAAACCGCTCGTCTTCATGATTATTTCGTTAGCCAGTTTGGCCATGATCGGGGCCGTCGGGACGGCGACGGCCAAAGCGGTTCCAACAATGACGAAGCCGATCGTCGTGAAAATCTTCCTGATTGAGCGCCGATCCAGCCCGAGTTGCCATAAGATGGCGATGCGTCGGCGGTTTCGGTTGAGGAAATGCGTCAAAGTCAGTCCCAGCGTGAGGCAGCTTGACAAGGCCGCCAAGGACACGAAAAAAGTCATGCCATAGGACAATGTTTTCATCAACGAGGCGATAAGTAGACGTTCCGTGAAATACGATCCGTGAAAACTGAGATTGCCATAGACGTTGCTTTGTTCGAACAGCCGTTCTAGATTGGTCTCCCCGGCCATCACGACGAACATCTCCTGATTGGTGATCGCTTCCTCTTCTGATGCCATCCGGACCCGCTCATACCAACTGATCGGACGGCCCATAGCTTCGGACAATCGCGGCAAAAAAGTATTCATGAGCATCCGCGCCAAACCCGGGTGCGCGTAATACGCCGTCGGCACCTGCTGGAGGCGCGCGTCGGCGATAACCGCCAAGATTTCGAATTCGGAGTGAAAAGACAAGGTGTCGGTCAGCGTTCCGACGACTTCATCGGCGTAAGAGGCCGTCGCCGTCGTTTCATAAACCAAATAATTCAAGTCGTCTTCCGAAGAAACGCCAAGCAGAGTTGCCATTTTTTCATTGATGAGAACGCCGTTCCCGACATCATCGAACCCGTAATTCTGAAACGAGTACAGCGGTTCGAACCGCGCTTCGTGAATCGTCTTTCCGCCATATCGAAACGAAGGGCTTTGACTGAGAATACCGCGCAAAGAGACGTCGAAGTAGGTGATGGCCGCCGCTTCGTTCAACATTTCGATGATGCGATATGGCGGGCGGCGGTACCGTATTAGATTTAGCGGCGTGTGACTCAAACCGATTTTTTCTTGTTGCCGCACATGCACGACACGGCAGTCGGGCAAGGCGGCCGGCCGCTGATGTTCCAATATCGCCGCCCCGTGACTTAAGCCGATGGTTAGCATACTGCTGACGATGCCAATCAATAAGCTCAAAGCCGACCAAAGAAGCCGACGCCCGTCGATCCGGAGCAAACGTCTAATAAACATCGTCACGTCGGATGTGCGATTGTATCGCGGCGAAGGAAATGTTAGCGGGCTTCCTTCATGGATGATGACATCGCCCGTGATGCGTCCATGTTCGATTGTCACCAAGCGGTCGGCGTAACGTTTGGCTAAGTCGTGGTTATGGGTGACGACGATGACAAGTTTTTCCTTGGCGATTCTTGCGAGCGTTTCCATCAATACGGTTGCGTTATGCCCGTCGAGGGCGCCCGTCGGCTCATCGGCCAAAAGGATTGGCGCCCGTTTTACCAACGCCCGCATCAGGGCGACGCGTTGCTTTTCGCCACCCGAAAGCGTATCGACAACCTGATTGGCCAGCGGCAGCAATCCGAAGGAGGCCAAGACGTGATTGACGTCGGAAGCAACTGTTTTTCGATCTTTCCCCAAAATGCATAAAGGTGCGGCCACATTTTCAGAAGCAGTAAAGCCTTCCAACAAATGGAAATGCTGAAAAAGAACGGCAATCTCTTCTTTTTGAATCTTCTGACGTCGACGCGGTGACCAAGCTCCTGTGTTTGTCCCACGATATAAGTAGTTGCCGCTAGTCGGTGTCCTCAATAGCGCCAACACGTTCAAAAGCGTGCTTTTGCCGCACCCGGACGGACCCATGACCACGACGAGACCGGCATCGGAAAAAGTCAAACTGACATCGTCAAGCGCCTTGATAGAACCCGATGGCGTCGCAAATTCCAGGGTGACATGCCGTAGTTCGAGCACAAAAAAACTCCTATAAATCAATAGGAGTCGTTTTGTCGTTATGGTTTCGGCGGCTCTTCGACAATCACGCTTTTGAAACGGCGGTTATAGTCCTCGCGGGTCAGCATGACGATTGTCCCGCAGCCTTGGCATTGGAGTTTGACGTCAGCCCCGACGCGGACGATTTTGAACAGGCGCGAACGCGAGGCGCATGGATGGGGTCGTTTCAATTCGACGACGGACCCCAGTTGGCATGGGCAGGAGGTTACCATGGCTCGTCCTGCATCTTGACGGCACCCGGGATTTTTCCCAAGCCCGGCATCGTCATCACGTCGCCGGTAAGTGGAATCAGAAATCCGGCGCCGGCCGACAGGTCGATCTCCCGGACATGGATGATGAAATCGGTCGGAGCATTGACGACGAGCGGGTCTTCGGTCAGCGACTGCTGAGTCTTGGCCATGCAGATCGGGAGTTTTCCGTAACCTAAATTACGATAAATATCGATTTGTTCTCGAGCTTTCGAGGAGAACTCAACGTCCTTGGCGCCATAAATATCCTTGCAAATCTTCGTTATTTTGGCTTCGATTGGCATGTCGAGGTCGTAAAGGACATGGTAGTTCGAAGGTTTGGTATCCATGATTTCGATGACTTTTTGAGCTAAGGAAAGGGCGCCGACGCCGCCTTTCTCAAACGCGTCGTTGATGGCAATCGGGTATCCTTTGGCGTAGGCCCAATCGAGCAAAGCCTGGATTTCTTCGTCGCTGTCGCTGGCGAAATGGTTCAAGGCGATGATGGCCGGAACCCCGAAGACGCGGAGATTGCGGACATGACGGTCGAGATTGGCGGTACCCACGAGCAACGCGGCGACATTCGGTTGCGTCAGCGCTTCAAGGGCGACCCCGCCATGCATCTTCAAAGCCCTGATCGTGGCCACGATGACGGCGGCGTCGGGATGGAGATGGCCGACGCGGCATTTGATGTCCATGAATTTCTCGGCGCCCAAATCGGAGCCGAACCCGGCTTCGGTAACCAAGACGTCACCTAAACGTAATCCCATTTTGGTGGCGATGAGCGAATTGCAGCCATGGGCGATGTTGGCGAAGGGACCGCCGTGGATGAAGGCCGGATTGCCTTCGAGCGTCTGGACGAGATTCGGTTTGAACGCTTCGCGCATCAGTTTCATGATGGCGTGCGAAATGCGCAAGTCTTTGATGCGGACAGGCTTGCCATCGAGGTCGTAGGCAACGATTACCTCGTTGGTCTTGGTCTCGAAGTCGTCTTCATTTTCTGATAAACAGAGAATCGCCATCAGCTCGCTGGCGACCGTGATCATGAAATGGTCGATCCGGGGCGTGCCGTTATTGGCGCCGCGACCGACTTCGACCTCGCGAAGAGCGCGATCGTTCATGTCGAGGACGCGTTTGAACACGATGCGGTTGGGGTCGATGCGCAATTCGTTGCCCTGGAATATGTGGTTGTCGATGATAGCTGCCGTCAAATTGACGGCCGAGGTCAGGCAATGGATGTCGCCGGTGAAGTGAAGATTGATTTCCTCGCTCGGCTCGACGCGCGCCAAACCGCCGCCAGTCGCCCCGCCTTTCAGTCCGAACACCGGACCCAACGACGGTTCCCTAAGCGCCAAAATCGCCTTTTTGCCGCTGAGGTTGAGGGCATCGACCAACGCGATCGATGTCGTCGTTTTGCCCTCGCCGGCCTTGGTCGGCGTAATCGCCGTCACCAACACCAATTTACCGTATGGGCGTTCCGACAGTCCGGGGATCTCGCGCGGGTCGATTTTGGCTTTGTAGTGGCCATATGGCAAAATGGCTTTTTCGGGAATTCCGATTTTTTTGGCAATCGTCGCGATACGTTGCAGTTTCATATTATTAATCTCCTTTGATGATCATATCGATGACATGAGTGGCCAACAAGAGGCCGGCCGTCGCCGGGACGCCCATCATCGAGGCGACCGGGCGTGCGTTGACCGACGGCAGTTCCTTGGAATGGATGACGGGGATATCTTCTATTTTGACACGATTGGCTTTGAGTTTGGTGCGCAAGGCTTTGGCCAGCGGGTCGCCGCTTGTCTTCTCGAGCGTCGTCTTCACAACTTTCTGGATGTCGCGGCGGTTGCCCATGCCAAGACAAACGACGATTGGAATCTGGCGCGTCTTCGCGAAAGCGATCAACGCCGCTTTCCCTTTGATCGAGTCGATGGCGTCGACGATATGGTCGGGATTGAATTCATCCAACAAGGCTATCGTCGTCTCGTCGATGAAAGAATCATGCCCGCGAATGTCGAGCTCGGGATTGATATCAAGCATGCGACGGATGGCGCAGGCGACTTTGCGTTGGCCGATGTCCGTCGTCGTGAAAAGGATCTGACGGTTCAGGTTGGAAGCTTCGACCTGGTCGTGGTCGGCGATGAACACGTGCCCGACGCCGGAGCGGACCAGCGTTTCCAAGGCGAGACCGCCGACGCCGCCGAGGCCGATGACGGCCACGCGGGTTTGCCGCAGCCGTTCGATGGCTTCGGGTCCGATAAGAGGTACCGCGCGAACCAGCATTTCATTCATGTTCTTGCATCTCCAATAAAAAACGTAACGTTTCTTCTTTCGTCGCGAACCACTTCATTGGCAGTTGGTGCCGGAAAAACGTCATCTGCCGTTTGACGTAATGGCGGGTTGCCAGTTTGATGGCGGCGATTGCCGTTTCCATGCTGGCATTTCCTTCAAGGTAAGCCATCATTTCTTTATACCCGATTGCCTGGAGCCCGCGGGCGTCCTTCCCATACTGATCGCGCAAGGCAGCCACCTCGGCGACCAAGCCGGCGGCCACCATCTGATCGACGCGGAGGTCGAGGTGGCGGTAGAGTTCATCGCGGGCGACCGTGATGCCGACGAAAGTCGTTTCATACAACAGATTTGGTTTCGTCGCCGCGAGATGGGCGGATTTGGCGATGCCGGTTCCATCGTGGATGCTGAGGGCGCGGATAAGGCGTCGGCGATTATGGGGGTGGATTGCGGCCGCCGCTAACGGATCTACTTCGAGCAATCGGTCATAAAGGTCCGGGGTTTCCATCGAGACGTACTTACTGGCGCCATCAAACTCTTCGGGCGGGAAGACATAATCATATAAAACCGCCCGTAGGTAAAGCCCGGTCCCGCCGACAAAAATAATCGGGATATTCCGACCTGTCAGTTCGGCGATAACGTTACGGGCATCGCTTTGGTATTGGGCGACGTCGTAACCTTCCTTAGGCGTCCTGATGTCGAAAAGATGGTGCGGTATTTCGTCCATGACGGACGCGGGCACTTTGTTCGTGCCGATGTCCATCCCCAGATATACCTGAAAAGCGTCGGCGTTGACGATATGGCCGCCGATACGGCGCGCGAATTCGATGGCCAGCGCGCTTTTGCCAGTTCCAGTCGGTCCCGTGATTGCGTAAATCATGCTAAAACCCGGTCCGTTTGAACATCTTTTCAAGTTCGTACAAACTGAATTCGATGATTGTCGGGCGACCGTGGGGACAGCTGTACGGGTTGCTCGTTTTCAATAAATCGTCGACGAGCCGCCGCATTTCCGAAAGCGAAAGCGTCTGGTTGGCTTTCAGGCTGCGCTTGCAGCTTTTGGAGGCAATGGCCTCGTCGCGCAGTTTCAAGACATCGAGTCCTTCTTCATGAATCACTTGGTCGACTAGACTTTGGACATAGGTCGTCTCGTCGCTTTCGCAGGCCCAAACGGGCAAATGGACGACGCGGAATTCATGGGCGCCAAACGGTTCGATCAAGAGACCGGTATCCTTCAACAAAGCGAGTTTGGCTTCGGTGAGCAGGATGGCGTCGCTCGGCTTCAAGTCGATGATTAGCGGGACCAGCGGTTCGCTTACGTGGTTCCCGGTGAGCGCCAGCGCCTGATATTTTTCGTAATTGATGCGTTCGGCCGCGGCGTGCTGATCGATGATGATGAGCGCGCCTGTTCCCGTTTCCGCGAGAATGAACGTCTGATGCAATTGGCCGATGACTTCGTACGCTTGGGTTTTTCCGAGGATCGGCTCCGCTTCCGTCACGATAGGTGTGGCCGCTTCCGGTTCCGCCAGGATCAAGGGGGCGCCGGCCGCTGATGTTTCTTGCGTTTCATAAGAAATCTTTTCCGCCAACGGTTTCGCGATGAGCGATGTATTCTTCAAAGCCGCAGGGATGATCTTCAACAGCGTTTCCCGCAGTTCGTTTTCTTTGGAGAAGCGCACTTCGCGTTTGCTCGGATGGACGTTGACGTCAACGAGAACCGGTTCAATTTTGAGATTCAAAACCACGAACGGAAACCGCGAGGGGGGCAGAAAATCGCGATACGCTTCAATCAACGACGCCTGGATTTTGCCCATGTAGACGTTGCGGCCGTTAAGAAATATCGCCATGTAGTAGCGGTTGCTGCGGGCGATGTCCGGCTTTCCCAAATATCCGGAGATTGAAAAATCGGGTCGGGCAAACGCCACCGGAATGACGTTTTTGGCGACATTGGCACCATAGATGCTGAATATCGTTTCCAGTTGATCGCCGCGGCCGCTCGTATGGAATTGTTCCCTGTCGTCGATCGAAAAAGAGAAAGCGACGTCGGGATGGGCGAGGGCCAGGCGCGCCGCCGTCTCGAGATTGCTGGCATTCTCGATTTGGTCGTTCTTTAGATATTTGAGACGGGCCGGCGTGTTATAGAACAATTCTTCGACTTCGATGATCGTTCCCGGTTTGAGCGGGGCGTCGTCATATTCGAGATTGTCCTCATACGCGTGTAGCGATGTGCCGATTCCTTGTCCCGTCGAAGTCCGGAGCCAAACGCGGCTGACCGCGGCAATCGATGGCAAGGCTTCGCCGCGGAAACCCAATGTTTTAATGCGGAAAAGGTCGAATTCGTCGCGGATCTTGCTCGTGGCATGGCGCTTGAAGGCCAGAACGGCATCGTCGCGATCCATCCCTTCGCCGTTGTCGCCGACGACGATCTTGGTCCGGCCGGCCGCATGGACGACGATATCGATGACCGTGGCCTTGGCGTCGAGGCTGTTTTCGACGAGTTCCTTGATGACGCTGCTCGGCCGTTCGATGACCTCGCCGGCGGCGATCATATTCGTCAACGCTTGGTTGAGTAAAGTGATTTTTCCCATGCTACTTCATCTTTTTCTTCAGTTCGTAAAGGAATTTCAGCGCCTCGAGCGGCGTGACTTCGAGCGGGTTCAGCGCCTCAAGTTCGGCTATCCAGGCCTCGTCCCGTTTTTCGGGCGTCGCCAAAACGTCGTGCGACGTGCGCGTCTCGCCGTTTTCCAGCGTGCCCAAAATCGTCTTGGCCCGTTTCAGCAACACGTCGGGCAGCTGCGCCAACCGGGCGACGTTGATGCCGTAGGATTTATTCATCGCCCCGGGGGCGACGCGGTATAGGAACGTGACTTTGTCGGCTTCCTCGGCGACGAGCACTTGGATGTTCCGAAGATTGGGAAGCGCCGCTTCAAGATGCGTCAATTCGTGGTAATGGGTCGAAAAAATCGTTTTGGCTTTGATGTGGGTGGCGATGTATTCCATGATTGCTTGGGCTAAGGCCATGCCGTCGTAGGTGGCCGTCCCGCGTCCGATCTCGTCGAAGAGCAACAGCGATTGTCCGGTGGCGTGGCGGAGGGCGTAATTCGCTTCGAGCATTTCGACCATGAACGTCGACTGGCCGCTGACGAGGTCGTCGGAGGCCCCGATGCGCGTATACATGCTGTCGAAGACCATGAGACGGGCGCTTTGGGCCGGGACATAGCATCCCAGTTGGGCTAAAATCACGATCAGCGCCAACTGTCTCATATAGGTCGATTTCCCGCCCATGTTCGGACCGGTGATCAGCAAGATGTCGGTTCCCGTTTCATAGACGACGTCATTTGGAACGTAGCGGTTGCCCTTCATGACGCGTTCGATGACCGGATGGCGTCCTTGGACGATGGCGATTTCGTGGTTTTGGTTGAATGTCGGGCGGACGTAACCGGCTTTTCCCGAAGCGGTGGCCAGCGACAGCATCACGTCTAGATAAGCGAGGTCGTCGGCGACGCGTTGGATAGATTCCGTTTGTTTGGCAATTTGCTGCCGCAGCTGGTTGAAAAGTTCGTATTCGAGCGCCTGGCGGCGTTCCTCGGCGGTAAGAATTTGCGATTCTTTGTCTTTCAGGTCCGGCGTGATGAACCGTTCGCACGTCGTCAGCGTCTGCTTGCGCTCGTAACCGAATTCCGGTTTGACGAGACCCAAGTTGCCTTGCGACACTTCGATGTAGTAGCCAAACACGCTATTGTAGCCGACCTTGAGGTTTTTGATGCCAGTCCGTTCGCGTTCTTGCGCCTCGAAGGCAGCAATCCATTTCCGGCCGCCGGAGGAAAAGTCGATCAATTCATCGAGCGTTTGGTCATAGCCGCGTTTGAAGATGCCGCCTTCCTTGATGGTCGCCGGGGCATCGGGATCGATTGCTCTTTCAAGTTCGGAAAAGACATCCTGGAGCGTATCCAAGGATGTGCCGAGCGTCCGTAAATCGTCGTTTGGCAAAGCCGCAAGTTTGGCGCTGACCGATGGTAAATGCGAAAGCGAAACTTTAAGTTGCAACAAATCACGACCATGGGCGTTGCCGTAGCCGATGCGGGCGATCAGCCGTTCCAAGTCGTGAATCTCGCCTAGATGGCGGCTCAATTCGTCCTTGGCCAGATAATGTTCGATGAGACAGGCGACGACGTCTTGGCGTTTCACGATCATGGCGAGATCGGCGCTCGGGCGCATGATCCATTGTTTCAAGCGTCGCGTGCCCATCGAGGTCTTCGTATCGTCGAGAAGCCAGAAAAGCGATCCGTATTTTTCTTTGTTGCGCGCCGACTGGAGCAACTCGAGATTGGCTTGCGATGTCGCGTCGATTTGCAGATAAGCCTTGGCGTGCGCCACTCGTACTTTCTGCAGGTATCCGAGCGTCCGCTTTTGGGTTTTCTCGAGATAATGGAGCAAGCGGGCGATCGTCCGCATCTGAAAGCCGTCATGGACGTTTTCCAACAGCGGTTCCCACGGAATCTCGGCAAGATCGTCGTCCTCGCGGGAGATAAGCCGCCTTTTTCCTTCGGTCAGCTGCATGGCCATGTTTTCGTCGAAATCGCGGCGCAGCAATATTTCCCGGCTCGCCAGCTGGTCGAGTTCGCTCCGGAGCGACGACAATTCGCGTTCGACGTTCATGACGAGCGTTTCGCCCGTCTGGATGTCGGCGGCGGCGATGATGAAATGGAGGCCGTTGTCGTCGATGGCGACGATGAAATTGTTGTCGCCGCCGGTCCCTTCGATAAAAGCTCCGGGCGTGTAGATCTGGATGACGTCGCGGTCGACGAGCCCTTTGGCCAGGGCCGGGTCCTCGAGTTGCTCGACGATGCCGACTTTGTAGCCGCGGTTGACCAATTTGTTGACGTAGCCGGTGACCGCGTGGTGCGGGATGCCGCACATCGGGACGCGATCTTTGGCGCCGGCGTTCTTGCCGGTCAGCACCAATTGCAATTCCTTGGACGCCGTTTTGGCGTCGTCGAAGAAAAACTCGTAAAAATCGCCGAGACGAAACATGATCAAGGCATCGGGATGCTTTTCCTTGATAGCCAGATACTGCATCATCATCGGCGTGTAGGGAGCTTTCATGTTCACCACTTAATTGTTTATTTTATCACAATCGGGCGCGCGGCCACGAGGGTCTACTCGAGAATGGCTTTGATCTGGTCCAGCAGTTGGTAGACGGTCTCGCGCAGGTAACGGTAGTTGATGACGAGAGGATGGTTGTCGTATGCAGCGGCATATCGCGAATAAAGCCTTTTCTCCCGTTCGTACGTATCGCGGTCATGCATATTCGCGGCCATGGCGCGCTGGTGCTTCCGTTTCAGACGGTCGTAACGCGTCAAGGTCGCGTCGGCGAGGATCCGCTGCCGCGTTTCGAAAAACTGACGGACTTCCGGCATGTCGAACAGCCGTTGCCGCAACTGCTCGAGTTTGATTTCGAAATCAGTCGGGGACATATTCGCCTCTTAGCGAGTACACATGCGATTCCGTGATCCGGACTTTCACGATCGTTCCGATCATTTCCTCGGAACCGGGGAAATGGACGAGCTTGTTGCCTTCGGTATAGCCGGATAGCACTTGGTCGTTCTTTTTGGAGTAGCCGTCGACGAGCACCGTCTGGACGGTCCCCACCAACGCCGCGGCTTTCATTTCGGCCTCTCGCTCCACGATTTCAACGAGACGGTCGAACCGTTCATGTTTCGTTTTGTCGGCGACGTTATCGGGAATGCGGCTGGCCGGCGTTCCTTGCCGGGGCGAGTAAATGAAAGTAAAACAACCGTCAAATCCCACTTCTTTCACGACTTCGAGCGTTTTTTGAAACTGGGCTTCGGTTTCGTTGGGGAAGCCGACGATGATGTCCGTCGTCAGCGCCAAGCCCGGTATGTTCGCTTTCATCTCCCGTGTCAAGGAAAGATAACTTTCACGCGTGTAGCGGCGCCCCATCAAGCGGAGAATCCCGTCATCGCCGGCTTGGAACGGCAGGTGGATGGCCTTCATGATATTCGGATGGCGGGCGATGACTTCGATCATCCGGCTTGAAAAATCCCACGGATGGCTGGTAGTGAAACGCAGCCGGTCAATGCCCGTTTTCGCCACTTCTTCCAACAGCGCGGCGAAGTCGGTGCCATCCTTGAAATCCTTGCCGTAGGCGTTGACATTTTGTCCGAGCAAGGTGATTTCCCGGTATCCTTTGGCGATGAGGTCGTGGCATTCGGCCAGGATGTCGGCCATCTGGCGCGAGCGTTCGCGGCCGCGGGTATAGGGCACGATGCAATAGGTGCAGAACTTGTCGCAGCCGTACATGATGTTCACGAACGCCTTATGGCGCTGCAGCCGCCGCGCGGGAAGCGCCTCATGCTGTGTTTCCGGTATCGAAGGGACGTCGACAAGTCGTTTTCCGTCAGCGTAGACTTCATCGAGCAAATCGAGAAGTTGGTGGATGTTGTGGGTTCCGAACAGCAAATCGACGTGACGATATCTGTCTAAAAGCCGCGTCACGATGTGCGTCTGTTGGACCATGCAGCCGCCGACGGCGACGACGAGGTCTTTTTTTTGATCTTTCAAACCTTTGAGTTGGCCGAGTTCGCCGAAAGCCTTGTCCTCGGCGTTGGCGCGGACCGCGCACGTGTTGAGGATGATCAAATCGGCCGCCAACTCGTCCGGCGCCGGGGCGAACCCGGCTTCCTCGAGCAAGCCGCGCATCGTCTCTTCGTCGCGGACATTGGCCTGGCAACCATACGTGCGTATGTAATAATACTTTCCTTGCGCCACTTCGCGCAGCCGTTCGGGAATCGCCAGTTCATCATGGACGACGAGCACCTGCTGTAACAGGCGCGAACGCGCCAGGGCGAAATCCGGTTCGCGTTTGACGATGATGCTCATGGCAACGTCTCGGTTAAATATAACGGTGTGATGTCTTGCGTTTTGCCGGTTTGTTCGTCGATGGTCAGGATGACGCCCGAGAATATCGTCGTCGGATCGGTGTCCAGCGTGAACGTTTCCTTTTGCTGGTGCCACAGTTTGGCGATGACGGCCGGCGCCGATACGCCGAGCACGCCGAAATACGGCCCGGTCATCCCGACGTCGGAAATGTAGCCGGTTCCGTTTTGAAGCACGCGGTTGTCGCGTGTCTGGACGTGGGTATGCGTTCCCAGCACGGCGCTTACCTGCCCATCGAAAGCATAAGCCAAGGCGTATTTTTCGCCCGTCGCCTCGGCGTGGAAATCGACGATGTGGATATCCGTCTTCTCCTCGTGCTCGACGATGTTCTTGAGGGCGTCGAACGGGCTGTTTACTTCTTCGGTCATGAACGACTGGCCTAATAGGTTGGTGACGCGGATCGATAATCCGTAGTCCTTGAAGACGGTCGTCCCGACACCCGGATAATCGACTTTGAGATTATACGGCCTGACCAGGCTGAGGGCGCCGTCGAGATACTGGCGGATTTCCGATTTGGCGTCGTAGTGGTTCCCGAGCGTCAGGCAATCGATCCCGGCGTTCAGAAGCGCTTCGTAGTGGTGGTAGATCAGCCCTTTGCCGTGCGTGGCGTTTTCAGCGTTGGCGACGACAAAATGAATCCCGTGCTTCTTTCTGAGCTGCGGAAGGTGAAAAGAGACGGCTTGCCGTCCCTTTTGACCGACGATGTCGCCGATGAAAAGAATTTTCTTCATGGAAGTTATTTGGCGGTTTCGATAGCCCGGTATTCGCGGATGACCGACACTTTAATCTGGCCGGGGTAGGTCATCTCGGCTTCGATCTGCTCGCGGATGTCGCGGGCGAGCTTGTAGGCGGCCAGGTCATCGATCTTCTCGGGGATGACCATGACGCGCACTTCGCGGCCCGATTGCATGGCGTAGCTTTGGGCGACGCCTTCGTGGGCTTTGCAAATCTTCTCGAGTTGTTCGAGCCGTTTGATGTAATTTTCGAGCGTTTCGCTGCGGGCGCCCGGGCGGGCGGCCGAGAGCGTGTCGGCGGCGATCACGAGGTTGGAGATGACGTATTTGACGTCTACGTCGCCGTGATGGCTTTCGATGGCGTTGATGACGACGTCGGGTTCGCCGTATTTCTTGGCGAAGCGGGCGCCGAGCTCGACGTGGCTGCCTTCCATCTCGAAGTCGATGGCCTTGCCGATGTCGTGGAGCAGGCCGGCCCGTTTGGCCAGCGTCTGGTCAAGACCGAGTTCGGCCGCCATCATCCCCGTCAGTTTGGCGACTTCGATGATGTGGTCATAGGCGTTCTGACCGTAACTGGTCCGGTATTTCATCCGTCCGACGAGCGTCAGAAGCTCGGGATGGATGCTTGGCAAACCAAGACGGAACGCGGCTTCCTTGCCGGCCGTCTTGATTGTTTCGTCGATTTCCTTTTTGACCTTTTCGGTCACTTCCTCGATGCGGCTCGGCTGGATGCGGCCGTCCTTGATCAGCGTTTCCAACGTCCGTTTGGCGATTTCGCGCCGGATTGGGTCGAAACAGCTGACGGTAATCACTTCCGGGGTGTCGTCGATGATGAGGTCGACGCCAAGAAGTTGCTCGAGGCTGCGGATGTTGCGGCCTTCGCGGCCGATGATGCGCCCTTTCATCTCGTCGTTAGGCAAGGCGACGACGCTGACGGTACGTTCCGTCGTGAATTCCTGGGCGTAACGGTTGATGGTGATGCCGAGGATCTCCTGCGATTGCTGCAAGGCCGTTTCTTTGGCTTCGTCTTCCTTGTTCTTGATGAAAGTCGATATTTCTTTGCTAAGTTTGTTTTCGACCCGGGCCATGATTTCGGCCTTGGCCTCGACGATCGACATTTGCGACACTTTTTCAAGTTCGCTGATGATCGAATCGAGCTTCGTCTGCAGTTGCGCTTCTTTCTTTTCGATTTCCTTGACGCGGGTGGCCAAAGCCTCGCTTTTTTGTTCGAGGATCGTTTCCTTCCCGATCAGGGCGACATCGCGCCGATCGATGCTTTGCTCGCGTTGCAGCAGTTTGTTTTCGGCGGCGGCGGCTTCCGCTTTTCGCTCTTTAATCTCGCGCTCGGCTTCCTGTTTCATCTCATAGGCCAGCTGTTTGGCGTCAAGTTGGCTGTTTTTGATGATGTGTTCGCCTTTGATTTCGGCTTCGCGGATGATTTTCTCCGCGCGTCTCATCGCCTTTTTGGCTTTGAAAAACGGGAGCGCGGCGTATAACGCCAAACCGCCCCCGATGCCGACGAAAAGCGCGATAATTATGAGGGCGACCGAGCGTCCGGTGTCCATTGACGTTAAGACGTTCAGCATAATTATTTTCCTTTCGTTGCTGTGTTGTGGCCGTGTATGGCCGTGATCGATAAATACATTAAAAGAATCAGGTCCAATTACCCAAAAATCGTTCCGCCATGATTACGGATTAAGGTTATGTTTCACAAGCTAGGCTTGAGTCGATGGAGGCGATTTTCGAATATATGTAAAGTATCTATTGATACGGTATTACTTTACCAAAAAGAAAGCGAAATTAAAAGCCAAATATGCGTTTTGGCGCCGAAAACCGCCTATG
>Ga0172368_10003032_pt1 | contig 20757 bp, 20 predicted proteins | sample Lak11m_FD_114540 | JGI IMG/M metagenome (GOLD analysis project Ga0172368, IMG submission 114540) | Freshwater microbial communities from Kabuno Bay, South-Kivu, Congo - kab_022012_11m | ecosystem: Environmental > Aquatic > Freshwater > Lake | place: Democratic Republic of the Congo: South-Kivu...
AAAATATACTGGCGCGACAGCGGGCTGCTTCACTCGCTGCTTAATGCCACCATCCATACCATGGATGATCTGCTGAGCCAGCCCTGGGTCGGGGCGAGTTGGGAAGGATGGGTTATTGAACAGATACACAATTTCCTGCTTTTCCATGGCATTGATTCCGGCGGCATGTACTATTTCAGAACCAGTGACCAGCATGAGCTTGATTTGGTACTGACTCTATCAGGTAAAATATGGGCAATTGCAATTAAGCTTACTGCCGCTCCCGGCAGCTGGGATATGGACCGATTAAAGAAAACGGCTGCGCTTATCAATGCAGATCAAATAATTTTATTATCCCGCACTGCAACGCCGATCGTGGGCAAGAATGTTTCTTCGCTCAATCTCAGAAGCTTTCTTGATTTACTTTTATCAAGTATCATTAAGAAATAAAAATAGGGCAAAGCGCAGGAAGATATCAGAAAACTGCAGGGTCTGGGGTATCCGGTTGATCCGGCGTTACAGCATCTTTTGCAATAATTTAAATACAAAATGAGATTAGAATGCTGAACGATAAAAAGTTAATCACTTTTTTGCAGCAATTTCATCGCATTGTGTTTTCATATTATAAATGGTATTTTAAAAATGGAGTGTTTTGTCATTCATTAATTCTGTTCTTTTGCGCGCTGATTTTTTTCGGCTGCAATGATCCCAAGCATGTTACTATGGTCAGGGTTGACCATATTAAATCAATAACCGCATCATCAATAAACCCATCCTTCCCCCCATACCTTCTGCTTGACGGCGGTCCATCCGCAGAAAATGCCTGGCATAGTGTCGTGCGGCCAGTGTTTCCCCAATGGATTGAAGTTGAATATCCGGAGCCAGTCATACTTGACGGCATTGCAATCCAGTCGCAATACGATTCTCCTGAGCATAAAACTAATAATCTGCTGAGAGCGCCAAAGGAAATAAATATACTCGGGCTTGACGAACAAGGCTCATCGAAAACAGCGCTCATTGCCGCCTTTGAATGCCATTACAGCAAATCCGGCGACTGGTACAGGGCCGATTTCCCTGCCTCATCAGATTACTACCGCAAATTCCGCATTTTGATTAAGAGCAACCTGGGCGACCCGGACTTTATAACGGTGCAGGAACTAAACCTGTTCAGTCACGAATAGTTATTAATAATCGCTATCAATTTACTAAGCGCCATGTCATTTTCATCTCCTGTCTTTTTGCTCCTGTTCCTTCCGCTTTTTATCGCGGCATTTTATCTCGCCAGACCATCGTACCGCAATCTTATAATTATCATTGCAAGCGTGCTGTTCTATTTCTGGGCGGAACCAGCATTTATTTTCATCCTGCTCCCGCTTCTTTATGGTGACTGGTATCTGGGAAATAAAATATCAGCTTCGCGCAGCCGCGGGAAGATGTACGTGGCAGCATTTGTAGTCCTCAATGTTTCCCAGCTCATATATTTTAAATACATGATTTTTTTCATAGACAACCTCAACGTCCTTCTTCCAAAGCTTGCACTCCAACCTCTCGGCTTTAAGTCTTTTCTGCTTCCGCTCGGTTTGTCCTTCATCGTTTTTACAAAAATCACCTATTCTGTTGATATTTACCGGGGCACCGCGAGCCCGGCGAAATCGTTCAGCGCATATCTTCTCTATGTTCTCCTCTTTCCCAAGCTCATCGCCGGCCCTATCGTTAAGTATTTTGAGATTGAGAAGCAGCTGAAGGAGCGAACCATTACCACTGACGATGTGCTCTACGGGGTTTACCGCTGTTCCCTTGGCCTGGCGAAAAAGGTCTGGTGCGCCAACACCCTGGGCGTAGTAACAGACAAGATTTTTGCAATTCCTGCTTCATCGCTTGCACCCTACCAGGCCTGGCTTGGAGCGCTCTGTTACACCCTGCAGATATATCTTGATTTTTCGGGTTACTCCGATATGGCAATCGGTTTTTCCCGGATTCTCGGCTTTCGCATCAAGGAAAATTTTAACTGCCCCTACATAGCCTGCTCATTTACCGAATTCTGGCGGCGCTGGCATATCTCCCTGTCAACATGGATCAGGGAATATCTCTATATACCTCTTGGCGGCAGTAAAATATCGAGCGCGAGAACGTACGTCAATCTATTCATCTGTTTTACCTTATCGGGAATGTGGCACGGGGCAAACTGGACATATATCGTGTGGGGCATGTATCACGGACTGTTTTTAATCATTGATAAATTATTCTGGCTTAAGGTGTCAAAACGGATACCAAAGGCCTGTGGCATTGCGATAACATTTCTTCTTATCATGGTGGGGTGGGTGTTCTTCAGGTCATCGTCTGTTGACTATGCCTATAAATATGTCCACGTATTATTTGATTTGCCGAATATTTTAAATTTCCAGGTGACCCATTTCATATATTTTAGCAATGATGTTATTTTTATGATTGTCGTCGGCTGTATAATCTCTTTTTTCCCCGCAGTGCTTAAGCTTCCGGCCGTGCCTTCAGATTTTACAGAAAAAGCCCTCTTCCGGCGCCGTGTTTTTACTTTAAATGCACTCTCGCTTGTACTTTTTGTTCTTTCTATTTTAAAAATATCAACCTCTAATTTCGCAGCTTTCATATATTTTAAATTTTAGAGCCCACGGTAGAAATCGATGGCAAAGCGTATTTTAATCACAACTTATCTGTTACTGCTATTTATTATTATAGTTCTTCCAGTACTGCAGATGAAATTTAAACTTGTTTCTGACCAAGAACTGAGCAGCGTCCGTGCGCGTGATCTCGAGCAATTGCCTGATCCTACCATAGGCAATGTCTTTTCAGGCAAATATCAGGGCAAGTTTGAAAAATGGTTCGGGCAGAACTTTGGCTTCAGGGAGTATCTGATTAAATTTCACAATCAGATCATTTACAGTATTTTCAGGGAATCTCCCGTGGAAGGTGTTGTGGTCGGAAAGAATGAGCAGCTTTTTGGAATCGATGATCTTTCAGCCTATATGCAGTTGCCTGAGCCATTTAAGCGAGAACCAATAGAGACGATTGCTGCAATGCTTGCAGAGGCACAATCTCTCCTTAGTAAAAGAGGAATAGTATTTATAGTGCTAATTACTCCCAACAAGGCAATATTATACCCTGAGTTTATCCCCGACTCGTACACCAACGTTATTAAATATAATCATTATAATGAAAATGAAAATTATAAAACCTATATCTCATCATTATCGAGGCATGGTGTGAACTATGTCGATGGAATTCAGATTCTCAAATCATTAAAACAAGATATCAATTATCCGCTATTCCCGCGTGGCGGTTATCACTGGAATAATTTGGGCGCTGTTATTGTAATAAAAGATTTAATCCATAAAATAGAACAGCTAACGAATAAAAGCATGGTTCATCTTGTTTTAAATGGAGTCAATGTTGATCATTATGGCCACGGGCCTGATGTTGATATTGCGCAAGCACTTAATTTATGGATTTTCCCCTGCTCTTTTATATGCCCGCGGCCCCTTTTAAGTTCAGTAGAACCGCCCCATTGTTTTAAACCTCGCATTATGTTCGAAGGTGGGAGTTATAACTGGACTCTTCTTGGCATGCTTTTAAAATTTAATATCACGTCATCGTTGTCTGCGATCTTTGACTATCAATCAATTATAAATTACAGTGACAAAAATCCTTTCAATCACCCGATTACTGTTATTGACTGGGAACGTGAAATATTTATAAATGATGTTATTATTTTTGAGCTAAACCCGCATAAATTTACGAATATCCCAAAGTTATTTAGTCACGGTTTTATTCAAGATATAATGATTAAACTGACAAATAAAAATATCAGGACCAAATTCAAAGCAACGCCCTGATCAAGAAAGAGTCTAATAGAGAAGGCTATATATTAGAAGATCGGCATAAGTTTACTATTGACATCATTCTCTATTAATTGAATATGGCAATCGGCTCCAAGTTTTTTATTAAAAATGATACCATGCGACGATCTGTTTGGGATATCGGCACCACTTTCTCTTTTGAAGAAAATATAATGCTGAATTCAGGACTATCGATATCAATAGGCGGTGTCTCAAATTCATTCCACCCCTGTTTCATGTAAATTGTCATCTCTATGTCTTTTTTAGTTTTGATTAATATCTTTACTGCTTGTCCATTATTTGCCGGCATGTAACCAAATTGTAATTTTAATTTATTCACGTTACCCAGTATTTTATATCTGAATTCAAGCGCATTAGGGGTCCAGTACCACCAGTCTTTACCACTCACCTCTCGTCCATATCCTCCAGTAACAGTCTCCAGAGTTATTTTGTACTCAGGTTTTTTATTTAAAACAAGGTTTCCTACCCGCAAAGACTTGGGATTAATAATGTTTTTTGGTTCAGCAAATTCCATTAACCATTGTGCTTGATCAAAGGGAATATTACGTTCAGAGGGAGGCAGTTTCCCTAACAAGTAGCCGTCATCAGCATAATTACTTGCCAGTTTTCTATCATAAAGGATATATGCGACCATTTGTCGCAATTTGTGATGTGCGTGCCCCAAATTAATGTATATTATTTCATTCTCATTTATATTCTTTACCAATTCCTTCATCTTAAGCAGACCATCAAATGTATTCTTTCTTATTCCCGTTTCATCAAGAAAATGATTAGTTATGCCGTCGACTAAAAAATAATTCTGCGCACTGCCTGCACATATTATTATTCCCATTATTAAGGGTATTAACAGTGAGTACTCCCGTAGTCTTTTACTAAAATACGCAAGGCTTGCACCCAGCAAAATAAAGCAGAAAGGACTAGCCCATTTTGTGACCTTAAACTGCAGAAAAGTTGCGCCCGTCTCTTCGGGGAATACTGGCTTCGTGAAATATCTGAATAATATAAATGCCATGACAAAAATTAAGATCATGCAGAGATTTATATAAATATTGAGAGCAGATGTTGACCTTCGGGTCTTAAAAAGAAAATATAATATCAGAACCAGAAACACGACAACGATCACCGATGAGAGGTAAACGTTATTTAAATACCATATTTCACCAATTGGTGTACGCATACCGAATGCGTTGGCTAAAAAGCCTGCAGGGGTCCAGATCACTGGCCAACCGATTCTGTGTGAACCTGAACCAACACCAAGAACGGTGTTGATAAAATTTGTGTATATTCTGATGAATTCAAAATTTATCAGCAGAATTGTTTCCCCAAGGACTATTAGAAACGGAATTATAATCATCTTGGGCCGGGACCGATAGACGGCTAAGCTGATAACGATAAACAGTGCAACACCTGCGGCCATTAACATCAACAGGTCATTGTAACAAAAAGCAAAAGCCGCAAAGAGCATTGATACCGGGATGGCATTGATACTGATTTTTTTCAGCTCCTTTCCCTTGAGGCACATCACAATCAGCGCGACGAACAAGTTAACGCTGCCTGCGGCAAAGGCAAGCCCAAAGGTTTGCGGAAAAAATCCGAATGAAGATCCGAATGTAAAGCCGTTAAACAGGGTGGCAAGCAGACAGCCGGAAAGCAGTGCAATCAAACGCATGCCCGGTATTATCAATGCTATTGCGCCTCCGACGGCAAGGGAGCCGGAAACAAAAGGAACCGTAATAACTGCGGGGTATGCATAGTATGACCACTCAAGCCCGCATAACGCCTGCGCCCACCCTAAAAAGAATGATGCACCCATACGGTGAGCTGCAACCTGATACAGCGCGATTTGAGTTAAAGACGGATAATACCCTGAACATATGGCCGGTTCCGAAAACGGATGCTGTTGCAGCCACTGGCCGTGCACCAGGTAGGTAAAAGCATCGTTGAATGGATTAAACGCATTAAATCGAAGGAGCGGATAAAAAACATTCAGTGAGCACACAAGTGCAAAAGCTATTAGAATAGGGAGATAGCGGACTAGTTTTCTTTTCTCCGGGTTATAATAAAAGGCAATGCCGGTTATAATCAATGCTTCCGCAATACATAACGGCTGACTGAAGGGCAGCAGCCAGCCATGCAGCGTTGCCGCAAATACAAACGTTGCCAGTCCCAGCAGCGGGCTGAAAAAGAATTTCCCCACCGGACGAATCCGGTAGGGAAGCAGATTGCATATGCTTATACCGACCACAGCAGACATACAAACCAGCAGCAGCATGACAGCGACGGAAATCCAGAGAAGCATTTTTAATCCCTTTGATCAGGTTCTTTTAATTAACGTTCGAAGCGTTAACTTTTTTCTGCATTCGTTTTGTTATCCCGGCAAGCAAAAACCAAAGCGCCAGGGAGACAAGAAGAATAGCGCACTTTATTGCAATGCCCCGCGTATCATTGTTCAAATATTCCGTAACTGAACTGCCCAGGGACACCACAACGATACAGGGGGGGAGAAGAAACAGCCCGGTCGACAGTATGAATTCCGCAAGCGGTATATTGGTGAGCCCGAAAAAATATCCGATCAGGGCCGAGGGAAAAACCGGATTCAGGCGCAGGAACGCGTTTAATTTCCAGCCGCCGGCAACCCGGTTGTCCAGCAGCCGGTTAAATGTCCTGTTGGTTATCTTTCTCCTTATAAAATCGCCTGCCAGGCGCCGGGAGATCAAAAATGCGATTAACGAGCCGGTCGTTGCGCCGCAGATATCAAACACAACGCCCCAGAACGGCCCCCACAGCATACCCGCAAGCAGCGTCAGGTAAAATGTCGGCAGTATCAGCGCCGGCGATACCGCGTAGAGCAGCAGCATGATATACGGGGCGGCTGCCTGTTTGCTTTTTATAAAAGACGCTATGGTTTCAAAGGAAACAAAGCCGAAATAACGCAATACGAAGACCGTTACTATGCCGGATACCACGGCAAGCAGCAGGAGCACGGTGAAGGAACTGCCGCTACTTCTTTGCATCCTCAAATCCATGCGTGCTTTCAATGATATAATGCGGGCGGTTTTTTACCTGGTTGTAAATCCTGCCGATATACAATCCAAGCAATCCATTGGTAATGAGGATTATTCCGCCCAGGAAGAGTATGGCGACCATGGGCCCGGCCCAGCCGGGTACGCTTATTTCAACAAATTTGCAGTATAAAACATAGATAATTAATAAAAACGACATAAGTGATATTAATACGCCAAAAAGCATGGCAAAATAAAGTGGGGCCGCAGAAAATCCGGTGATCCCCCTTATAAATTCCTTGATTGGCCCGGTTCCAAATATTGAAAAATGAGTTTCTCCACTGAAACGGGCCTGACGAACATAATGAATTACCTCCTGCTTGAATCCCACCCACCGCACCAGTCCACGCATATACGGATCATACTCATTCAGCTTAACAAGCTCATTTACTACTCGCCGTGAAAGCAGTTTAAAGTCCCCGACGTTTTCCTGCAAATCAATATCAGATATGAAATTGATTATCTTATAGGCCTGTTTTGTTACCCACATTTTCAGCGGACTCTCACCCAGCCGCTTTATTCTCATCATATTGACCACATCCGCACCCTGCCGCCATTTTTCGACCATCTGCGGTATTAACTCGGGCGGATCCTGCAGGTCAGTATCCATATATATGACTGCGTCACCGTGCGCATAGTGTAGGCCAGCCATTACACAAGGATGATTCCCGAACCGGCGTGACATATTTATTATCTTTATGCGTTTATCTGTCTCCCGTTGTTTCTCAAGTATAGAAAAAGACTTATCCGTCGAGTTATCATTGACGAATATGAGTTCATGATCAAGAGACAGAGGCTCCAGTACTGTGCGAAGCCGCACCAGTAATTCCTCTAAGTTTAATTCCTCATTCCTGAACGAGAAGACAATAGACAGAAGCATTTGCAATTTCCTCTTGTTATGCCCAGATATCTTTTAGAAGGCTGTAAGATGATCGCAGGCTCTCCAGCGATGCATTTCGTGCCTCGATGGTAACATTGATGTGATTATCCTTAATCAGCGCAGCATACTCCCGCAGTATGTGGTATTGCAAACTGTCAGCTCCTATGCTCCAATGAACATCATTTTTACCGTCGTTTTCAGAAACGTGAATCTCCCGTATCCTTTTGCCGTACTGCCCAAACAGCACATTAACGGCCTTGTGGTACTTGAAATGCAGCAGCTCTGATGATATCTTCAGGTGGCCCAGATCAAGCAGCATTAAGATATCCGGCTCTCTCTCCAGTAGACTGGTAATTTCATCGATATGCATAAAAAAGCAGGTTTCCGTGTCCTGGTTAATCGGATACAGATTTTCAAGGACAAGTCTGTGAGCAGGAAATGCTTGCAGAAACCATTGTATGTTGCTCTGAATATCTTCCTCCGCAAACGAATCGTCACAGGATTTAAACAGCATTGCCTCCCCGGATTTAAATGCCCGTTTGAACCCCCCGTGAATAGAGTAGTAGGGAACACCAAGTCTGCACACATACGCCATGGCCTCTGTTATAAACCGTCTGATCTGGTCAGAGCTGTCGGCAATATTGAGCATGATATGTTCTTGCGGCGGCGGGAAATAGGAGTGAACCAATAAATAAAGCCCCTGCTGCTGCTTGATATGCAGCAGTTTATCCAACAACCGCGGATCGTATCCACAGCCGCCAGTCAGTTCAATGCAGCTCGTTATATCCGACAGGAGCCTAACCGCCTCTATTGTGTCATGTGTTTGTACCGCAGAGGTAGAGATATAAAGAAAAGGTTGTGCGTCAGTTTCCAAGCAGCTTTCTTTTAATCCTGGTTTTCGTCATTTCCTGGATGTGTCTTCTGACCTGCATGCCGAACCGGTCTTCAACCAGCTGCAAATATTCCGGTCTTTCAAAATAGGTATGAAACGCATTGTCTCTAAACCGGAGGACGTCTGCCGCAGTGAGAAATTTAGTCGGCAGCGGCTGCATATCATAAGAGTGTTGTGAAAACCCGATCCAGTTCTGCGGCAGCTGCCAATGCTCGCTAACCGCTATTTCATAAAGCTTTGAACCCGGATATGCCATGGCACAATAAATGTTTATAAACTCACAGTTCAGATCAATTGCCATCTCAAGTGTTTCTTTCATCGTTTGCATGGTATCATCAGGTAGCCCGAAAATAAAATTACCAATAACTCGTATGCCAGCGTCCTGAATGGTCTGAACTATTCTTTTAATGTCATTAACTTTCATTCTTTTCTGGGCACCGTCTCGAACTTCAGGGTTCGCCGATTCAATCCCCAGTGCCAGCCAGTTGATGCCGGCTTTTTTCATCCGCATCAAATTTTCAGGCTTTACCGTATCCACACGTGCATAAGCCCATATATTCAAAGGATATCCCCGCTCGATAAGCAGATTGACAATTGTCATATAATGAGCTTCTTTCAACACAAACAGCTCATCAATGATTTTCAGGTTTTTTACCCCGTAGCATTCAACCAGAACCCCTATCTCATCAGCGACTATCGCCGGGTCTCGGTAGCGTATTCCCGGCTTCCCAAACGGAGCATTAATGCAGCAAAAAACACAGGAAAAGGGACAGCCAAAACTGGTGTATATAGCTCCGTAGGGCATTCTATGTTCAATGTCATCAAAGCAGTGCCAATTATGTGCCCGGTATTTTTCCATCGGCAGCAGGTCCCAAGCACCGGCCGGAAGCACTTCATCAAGATTTGTTATAAGGGGTGCCGGAGCGTTATTTTTGATTGAACCCTCATTATAATACCAAAGGCCCGGCACTTCTTTATAATCATCGTCCCCCCTTTGCAACGCTTTTATCAGCTCCAGAAGCGTATAAGGACCCTCTCCCTGTACAATAAAATCGACGGTTTCTTCTTGCAGGGTTTTGTGAGGCAACGCTGATGGATGCAGCCCGCCTATTGCGATCTTAGCCGTAAGCTTTTCCCGCAGGGCACTACAGATTTTACCGGCTACGGTCATAGTTTGGGTTGATGCAGAAGGTTGCGAGCCATATACGATTACAGCTGCGAGCAGCGGGTTGCAGACCGCAGCCTTTTGCGCGGTTTCTTCCGGTGTTATATTGTCCGCATTGGCATCAATGACCGCGAGCCTGATTCCCTGTCTTCTGAGGTGCGCTGCAATGGCAGCTATCCAGTAGGGCGGCTCAATTGCCGAATAGTCCTGGCTCAAATCCTGGTAGATTTGCTTCCGGTCCCCTGGATTTATGAGCACCAGATCGCAGTTAGTATTCATGACTGAATTCTTTTATGATGCCGGCAACGCTCGCTTCATCCAGCCGGTGAAGCTTGTGCAGCTGCTGCCTGTTTCCCATATCAAATACATAGCTGTCCTGAAAACCAAGGCGCTTCAAGAAAATATCAGCCCTGTTTTTTTCCAGCACGTGTGCCACCATGCTGTCGAGACCCCCTTTTTCAATAAAGCCCTCTTCAAGCGTTACAATGTGTGAGTATTTTGCCAGCGCTTTAAAGAGCAAATCATCATTAATCGGCTTGAGCATGAATAAATCAATGACTCCGGCATTGATATGGTCGTCCGCAAGACGCTGAGCTGCCTGTAATGCCGTATGGGTCATATACCCGGTGGAGACAATGCAGAGCTTTTCCCCGGCCCTCAGCTCGGCAAATCCTGTCTGCAGATCAGCGCGGCGGCCGGTGTTGTAAATCCCCGGCAACGGTTTTCCGTCAAAGCGCAGGTATTTGGGCCGTCGTTCGGCAAGCGAATAATCTACAAACTGCTGCGCCAGAACCCAGTCACTTGGTGAGAACACGGTGAAATTGGGCAGCGCCCGCATAAGGATGATATCTTCAAGACAGTGGTGTGTTGGCCCGGAAACATCATAGCTGAGCCCTGCCCCCACGCCTATCAGGTTCACATTTATTTGTTTCAGCTGCGCATAGAGTGCAAGATTGGTGCGTATCTGCTCATAGGCACGCATGGTAATAAAGGGAGCGATGGCATAGGCATACACCGTGAACCCTTCAAGTCCCAGGCCGGTGGCCACGTTAATCAGATTCTGCTCCGCGATGCCGACATTAATAAACCGCTCTTTAAATGAACTGCGCAGGGCATCAAGCGTGGGCGCCCCGAAATCAGCGCTCACAAAAAATATCTGGTCGTCGGTGTGCATGCGTTTATAGACTTCCTCTATAAACGCGTCCCGCATGGTTTTCCTTTCCGGCATCATGAAAGCTCCGCAACAAGCGAGTCGATCTCCGCGGGAGAAAGATTTTTTATATGACTCAGGGGGTCTGTTTCAAGCCGCGGCACCCCCTTGCCCTTCACGGTATTTGCGATTAAAACTCGGGGTTTTCTGCCTCTGGCATGTTTCAGCTTCTGCAGCGCGGTAAATACCTGCCCAATGCTGTGACCGTCAATGGAACTGGCCTGCCAGCCGAAGGTTATGAATTTTTTCTCCAGCGGTTCAAGGTCGAGTATGTCCCGGCAATAGCCCAGCATGCTGACTTTATTGCTGTCCACAATCAGGATCAAATTATCCAGCCCGTGGGCTCCGGCAAACATGACCGCCTCCCATACCGCGCCTTCATACAGCTCACCGTCACCCATGAGAACAAATACCTTCTCGCTCCTCTTTTTTTGCTTCAGCGCCAGGGCCACCCCGCAGGCCACACCAAGACCGTGGCCAAGAGATCCGTTGATTGTCTCGAACCCGGGGACAATGCAGTCGGGAATACCTCCCAGAAATGAGCCCTCTTTGCAAACATTGGCAAGCTCGCTCCGGTCGAAAAAACCCAAGTCAGCAAGAACCGGGTACAGGGAAATCGCACCGTGGCCTTTGCTGATTATAAACCGGTCCCGCTCCTCCGATGCTGTGTTGCGCGGATCAAAGGATAGAATTTTGCCGTAGTATAATACCGCGAATAATTCAACAACTGACAGCGATGAGGCAAGCCGCGTCTCCGGAGCTATCTTGTGAATCTTCAGCGTCTCTATCCGTATCCAGCGAGCTTTCTCCCATAAAAGACTCAGCAGAGGCTCCTGCAGGGATCTGTTCATATCAGCCTGTCCTGTTCTGTCCCAGTGATTTTTTATACCACTCGTAGGTTTTCTTCAGCCCTTCTTCAAGGCCTGTACGCGCCTTCCACCCCAGCGATAAAAGCCTTGTGCTGTCCAGAAGCTTCTGCGGCGTGCCGTCAGGCTTTGAAGTGTCCCATTCGATAGCGCATTCAATTCCTACCACCCGCGCCATGAGCACGGCAAGCTCTTTTATGGAATAATCAATGCCGCTGCCAATATTATAGGGCGCGTTTTCAAGCTGCCGGGCGTTCTGCATTGCAAAAACTGAAGCAGCCGCCGCATCCTCGCTGAAAACAAATTCCCTGCGGGGGCTGCCGCTTCCCCACAGCGTAATTTTTTTCATGCCGCCCAGCCTCGCTTCATGAAACCGTCTCATCAGTGCCGACAGGACATGGGAGTTTTCAAGGTCATAATTATCACCGGGGCCGTACATGGAGTTGGGTATGAGCGCTATGAAGCGCCGGGTATCGTACTCGCGGTTATATGCCCGGCATGCGATAATGCCGGCGGCCTTTGCAATTGCGTAAGCCTCGCTGGTCTCTTCCATGGCGCCGGTGAATAAATAGTCTTCCTTCATGGGCTGGGGGCAGTGCTTCGGATAGACGCAGGAAGAGCCGTAAAAAATAAGATGCTGAACCCCCGTCTTCTGTGCAGCCTGAAACACCGCATCCTGAATCGCGGCATTGACATGCAGGAACCGTGCGGGGTACGTTTTATTGGCGATAATGCCGCCGGTCAGCCCCGCGCACAGAAAGACATACTCCGGTTTCTCCGTGTCGAAGAATCCATCTACGGCGCTCTGGCAGGTTAAATCAAGTTCCCGGTGTGTCTTCGTAATGAGATTGGTATACCCGTCGGCCTGTAGTTTTTTTATCAGCGCCGATCCGAGCAGACCCGTATGTCCGGCAACATAAATACGCGAATCTTTAAACATTGCCGAACCTGTTATTATTGACGATCCGGTAGCCCTTTATGAGCTCCCGAATACCCCTTTCCAGGGTATGCGCCGGCTTGAACCCGGTTTTTTCAATTTTTACATTGGAAACAATGTAATCCCTCTTATCAGGGTCCTCTCCCACCGGAGCTTCCATAAAAACAAAATCAGGAACCTGATCCTTTATTTTTGCGCACAGTTCAAGCTTAGAGAGGTTCGCCTCAGAAAGCCCGACATTATATGGCTCATTTTTCATCGTTTCAAAATTATCCATGACATGGATGAATGCCCGTGCCACGTCCCGGATGTGAACAAAATTCCGTTTAAAGTGGCCTTCAAACACCACGATAAAGCGGTCGTTCACCGCCCGGTAGGTGAAATCATTCACCAGCAAATCAATTCTCATGCGCGGGGACGTTCCAAAAACCGTTGCCAGCCGAAGGCTTACCCCGTTGCCCCGCTCCAGGACTGTTTTTTCCGCGGCCATCTTGGTGACGCCGTACAGCGATATGGGGTTGATGGGAGTTTCCTCGGTGCATTCGATTCCTTTCTGGCCGATGCCGTAACCGCTGTTTGTTGTCGGCATAATGATGCGCTGCTGCGACGAGGCGCACCGTGCCAGCAGCGCTACGGCATCCCGGTTGATCGTTTCCGCCCCTACCCGGTCCCTGTTGCACAGCGGAGCTCCGACCAGGGCCGCAAGAGGGATTATGTAATCGGCTTTTTTCAGGACCTTTTTCAACACCTGCTCATCCCGCACGTCTCCCCGCACCACCTGAAAATTCTCATTCGCGCAGCAGTCAAGCAGCGAGTTCTGATGGTACATGAAGTTGTCCAGCACCGTCACCCGGTTGTTTAATTTCAGCAGTTCCGGAACCAGTATGGAACCAAGGTATCCTGCGCCTCCGGTCACAACGATATCATATGCCATTACCCTGCACCTCCTGTTATATGCTTCTCAGTGTCTCATACAGATAGTCGATTTTGTCACGTATATCATAGGGGAGATTGCCCACGAAAAATCCGTTGTCATGAGCGATATCCGCATTTACAGACCTGGTCACTTCATAGTCATAGTATTTCACCACATCGTTTCTCAGTATATTACCGCCGGTGATTATCCGGTGTTCTATGCCAGCATCTTTCAGTCTTTTCAGAACTGCCTTGCGGTCGGTTGAAAGGTCCGGATTTAGTATCATGGTGAAGCTGAACCAGGAGCTTTCTCCGACTTCCTGCTGGATGATAAAGCGCTTATCATCCTTAAACCGCTCTACAAAATGCCGGGCATTATTCCTCCGTATCTGCAGAAAAGCGTCAAGCTTGTCCAGCTGCGCCGTGCCAATTGCGCCCTGTATCTCAGTCGGCCGGAGGTTATAGCCAGGCAGAATAAAGCGGTAGGCTTCAAAAAAGTCATCATCCTTCCGGGTAAAAATGGGGCTGTCATCCTCCTGGTCGCGCGTCCATCCGTGGTTTCTCAGGGACTTCAGGATGTTGTAAATTTCCTTATCATTGGTGAGTACCACCCCACCCTCCATGGTGGAGATGTGATGGGAAAAAAAAGTGCTGAAGGTATTAACCAGGCCGAAGGTCCCCGTGAAACTGCCGTTAAACCGTGCTCCCATGGATTCGCAGTTATCTTCAAAGAGAATGATATTATTTTCAGCGCACAGCTTTGTTATTTCATCAAACCGGCAGGGGTTGCCCAATATGCTGACGGCCACAATCATTCTGGTTCTGGGCGTGACAGCCCTCTTCAGTTCCTCGACATCATAATTCAGCGTGCGCAGGTCCACGTCCACAAACTTCAGTTTCAGTCCGTACTGGTAAAGCGGATGGAACGTGGTCGCCCATGATATGCAGGGGACGATGACTTCATCTCCTCTTTTGAGGGAATGCGCCTGCCGGTAAAACAGCGAGCCGACGGTAATCAGGTTGGCGGACGAGCCCGAGTTGGTCATTACCGCGTACGTCATCCCGAAATAGCCGGCAAAGCGCTCTTCAAATTTCCGCACCTGCTTCCCCATGGTAAACATCCCCTCTTCAACTACTCCAGCGATCGCTTTCTTTTCTTCAGGGCCCCATGTGGAGCCTGCAAGTTCGTAGTTCATTCACTCTCCTTGTTATTGTTGTAATCTGGTTTATAGACCATTATCTCCGACCCAGAAAAATCAAACTTAAACGGGACGTGCAGATACTTTTTTAACGCCTCTTTTACGCGTGCTTTGCGTTCCGGCTCCACATAAAAAAGAATAAAGCCCCCACCTCCGGCTCCGAGCAGCTTGCCTCCCAGGGACCCATTTGTGAGAGCTGTTTCATAAATAGCATCTATTTCGTCATTAGATATTTTGGTTGAAAGTGACTTTTTCAGTTTCCAGGTCTCGTGCAGCAGTTTCCCGAAGTCGGAAAAATCATCCCTGTCCGCGCTGATTATTTTGTGTGCTTCATCCACGATCTCCCGCATTTTATGCAATTCATTCCTGTTTTTAGATGTATTCTTTATCTGCTCTTCCGCAATTTCAGATGCATTGCGGGCGAATCCGGTGAAGAAAAGCATGAAATGGTTTTCAAAGCTTTTTAAATGCCCCTCTCTTATGATGATCGGCTCAACAATTATTTCACCGTTTTGAAGGAATTGAATGGTATTGAGCCCCCCGCATGCGGCCCACACCTGGTCCTGCGAGCCCACATTTTCCCTTATAAGATTCTGTTCTATGTGAATGGCTTTTTTATACAGATCCTCCCGGGAAATGATTTTCCCCTCAAGGGCATAGAGTGTTTTCAAAAGCCCCACTGTGAAAGCTGAGCTTGAGCCCATTCCCGACCGCGCCGGGATATCACCGTCGTGGTGGATCTCCAGTCCCTTCGTAATATTCATGTATTTTACTGTTTCGCGCACTGACGGGTGCTGCATTTCTTCAGGGGCATTTACTGTCTCGACTTTAGAGTAGGAGATCCGGTATTTGTGCTTGAAAAAGGGCGGGAGATATCTGCACGTGATGTAACAGTACTTATCTATGGCAACTCCGAGCACCTTGCCGCCGTTCTCAAGATACCACGACGGGTAGTCAGTGCCCCCGCCAAAAAAAGATATTCGGTGTGGAGTGCGTGATATAATCACAGACCTGCCCTCCGGCAGTAATTCATTAATAGTATCATTGAGCCCGTCGCTGCTTAATCAGGTAAAATACTGTTCTGCGGCGCGATATGATTCCGGTAGGCCGATGTCTATAAACTTCCCGTCCGCAATAAACCCATAGGCGCTGTCCTGTATCATCTCCGACAGCAGCTCTTTCTCAAAAGATATCACCCGGTTCTCCGGTACCTGATCAAAAAGTGTCCTGTCTATCAGATATATTCCGGCATTTATCAAGCCGCGCATCTCCTGAGGATGCTTTTCTTCAAATCGCAGGATGCAGTTCATACTGTTCACGGTAACATACCCGTACCGGTTCGCGTTGTCCATCTCTTTCAAAACAATGCTTATGCGCGCGTGGTTTTCCCCGTGAAAGCGGAATAATCCCTCAAAATCGGCGTCCACATAGGAATCACCGTTCAAAATCAGCACGCTGTCGCTGGTGGTTAACGAGAGCGCCTTTTTTATTGCTCCGCCGGTGCCAAGCAAATCCCGCTCTTCAGAAAAAAGTATGCTGAACCGGTACGCTGCGGAGCCGTGATAACGCTCGACTATTTTTTCACTCTTGTAGCCGGCGGCGATGACTACCCTCTGTATGGCCTGCACCTGGTTCAACTGGGATAACAGGATGTCCAGAAACGGCCTGCCATTAACCGGGGCCAGCGGTTTCGGTATGTCAGAGATAATGCCCTGCAGGCGGGTGCCTTTACCCCCGGCCAGGATGATTGCATCTGTTGTTTTCATGGGTTTATAGCCGGTGCTTTCGTGTTTTACCGGTATCCTACCGTAAAAGCCCCGCTCTGTGGGCAGGGAGTTTCACAGCTCCTTTTAAATCTATCAAATTAAATTTTATTACTATCATTTCAGGTATTTTCAATCAATTCTTATTTACCTTTTTTTAACGAACAGCACTGTTTCGCTATAATTTATACCGGGGGATTTTCTATCAGCTGCAGACTCTTCATGCTTATAGCCACTGTTCGCCCGGTCGCATTGCCCGTCAGAATCCGCAGACAACATGCCGGTAGTTGGCAGTTCAAAAACTATGGTTATCATCGTCTTCAGAATTGTAACCGGCATCAGCAGGACTGAGCAGGAATGAAGCAAAGATAAGAAGAAAAAGGCAGTCTTTAATTGAGACTTGTCGAGTAGACATGATGTAGTTTCCTCCTTTAGGTATGCTTTGTATTCCCCGTTTCTCTCCTCTTTCGATATGGAGAGTGTCACATTATTCTACCTTGTGAGGAAATTTCAATGTCCCTCACGGAACCGGACTTGTGGATTTCCCACATCCGGCTCTTCAGTAAGCCTCACGTAACGGATGACGGTATTTACCGCCGGTGCCGTCGGACTTGTTTCTGCCAAGTCTCCGGTTACAATGCCTCTCCGTTTCGCTCTGAGGTCTAATTCCGTTTCCACCGGTTTTCCATATCTGAGTATGGCCGGTGTTTCCTTATCCCTCTGCGTCTTACTGCTGACCCCTTCGAGTGCGCCCCCTGCGCTCACACCGCATTACCAGTGTTACTCCTCTACTATGAATCAGTCCGACTGCCAATCCGGCGTACCCCTCCCTCACCTCTGGTCGGCTTGTCGGGGGCTTCCTTGAAACGGATTGGCTCTCCCAGGTTCCGGCATCAACAGTTCGGTCGCCCGCCACGGACTTAGACCCCGGCACGTTTCCTTGCGCTCACCCTATCGCGCCTATCATTTCCGGCTTCAGAGACATGAAACCCTTGGCCTTCGTACAACATGGAGTATTTCGGGGCTCAATACCTTCACTTGCGTTGTGGCTGACTTCCTCCTTCCCTCCGGCTTCATGCAGCCCGTTACCGGCCTGCATGCGGAGTTCCGTACTGAACTGGTGGTTAACCTTTATTCAGGCTGGATTGCCCAGCTTGCTGATGCCAGCTTCCCTGGCACACTCATGAAATCTTCCCCCCTTGAACAGCCCACTCTATTGTCAGCATTGACCCGTTAAAATGTCTGGATACAATAATCATCCATTCCACAAAGCATATTAGCAGGTAAACTGCTTATTGGACTGTTATTGCTTGCTATTTACCTGCATTCTCCATATCCGCAGCAACCATGAGCCTCACCAGCTCCTCAAACTTTATCTGCGGTTTCCAGCCGAAGCTTCGCAGCGCCTTCCCTGGATCGCCCTTCAGGATTTCTACTTCCGTCGGCCGGAAATACCGGGGATCAATTTTAATCAGTACAGCGCCGGTGGCCGCGTCAATGCCGGTTTCGTTCACACCGCTGCCTTGCCACCCAATGCCTATGCCGACACATGCAAAGGCCTTCTCGATAAATTCCCGCACTGAATGGGTTTCCCCGGTGGCAATGACATAATCATCCGGCGCATCCTGCTGCAGCATAATCCACATGGCCATGGTATACTCAGGCGCATAGCCCCAGTCCCGCCGGGCGTCAATATTGCCAATGTACAGGCAGTTCTCCAGCCCGTGCTTAATCCGGGACACTGCCCTGGTTATTTTACGTGTCACAAAAGTCTCGCCGCGACGGGGCGATTCGTGGTTGAACAGAATACCGTTGGACGCATGCAGGCAGTAGGCTTCGCGGTAATTAACCACAATCCAGTAGGCATACAGTTTTGCCACTGCGTACGGTGAGCGGGGATAGAACGGAGTGGTCTCGCTCTGCGGCGTTTCCACTACTTTTCCGAACAACTCGCTGGTTGATGCCTGGTAAAACCTGGTTCTGTCCTTTAAGCCCACTTCTTTTATGGCGTCGAGGAAGCGCAGGGTGCCGACCCCGTCTACCTCGGCCGTGTATTCAGGCACCTCAAAGGAGACCTGAACATGAGACTGTGCCGCCAGGTTGTATATCTCGTCCGGGCAGATTTTTTCCAGCAGCCGGTTCAAATTGCTGCTGTCGGTAAGGTCGCCGTAATGAAGGAACAAACAAGTGCCTGCTTCATGAGGGTCGGTGTACAGATGGTCAATCCGTTTGGTGTTGAACGTGCTTGCCCGGCGCAGAATGCCGTGCACCTCATATCCTTTTTCAAGGAGCTGTTCCGCGAGATATGATCCGTCCTGCCCGGTAATGCCGGTGATGAGCGCCTTTTTCATTTTAGCGTACTCTCCTGTTGCAGTAAATAACAGTAACCACAGAGAACGCAGAGAATTTTTTTATTCTCAGCTGGCTACTAAATATTTTCCGATCTGTGGACTCTGTTTTTGCTGTTTTTTTAATGTTGCTTCTTTCTTCTTTTTTATACCAACACAGTTTTTACGGTGCCAATGGTATAGTAATAAAAATGCATTGGAAATACTATTGTTTTGAGGACACTGACACTATCTCCGTGTTCTCAGTGGTTTAGTCTTTCCACTCCTGTTTCAAGCGTGCTCCAGCCAATACGCATAAATATCGCGCAGGGAATGTATCAGGGTGATTTCCGGTTTCCATCCCGCGTGTGCGGCAAGTTTTTCATAAGAACCGGTGACCACGGGGTTTTCTACCGGCCGCAGCAGTTCCTGCCTGGTCTCAACCTGCGGTGTAATGCCGGATATTTCAGCGTATAAATCAATCAGCTGCGCAACTGATATCCCCTGTCCGCTGCAGATATTATAGGTCTCCCCGATCCTGCCTTTTTTAATAAGCAGGTAGTAAGCCCGCACCACGTCCCGCACATCAAGAAAATCCCGGATGATTGCCGTGTTGCCGACATGCAGTTTTTCCCGCGCACCTTTTTTTATTTCCGCGAACTGTTTGCCGATAGAGCTCACCACAAACTTGTCCGCCTGGCCCGGCCCGATATGGTTAAATGATCTGGTGCACACGATATCCATGCCAAAGCCCTTTGCATAGATATGCGACAGCTGTTCCTGGGCAACCCGCGCCACCGCATAGGGGCTCACCGGATTGAGGGGCAGGTCCTCGGTAAGCGGCAAATCGCCGGTGCGCACGATACCGTATTCCTCGGATGAGCCCACTGATAAAATACGGCACGTAAGCTTCAGGCTGTGGGTTATTTCAAGAAGGTTTAAAAATATCGTCGTATTGTTTTTAAAGCTTTTAATCGGGTCCTTCCAGCTGTCCCCGACCGAACTGAATGATGCCAGGTGTATAATAGTGTCGGGATTGATCTCCTGTATCAGCGCTTCAACACGGGCTTTATCCAGCAAATCAGCCTGATAATAATGGTACGGGGCGTCACGGCCGCCGGGCGGCGCGGAAATATCAAGACCATGAATGCTGATCTTTTGTTCATTCCGGGCGCAGTAGTCAGCCAAATAGCTGCCGACAAAACCGGAAATACCGGTTATAAGCAGGTTCTTCATCGTTACAGGCCTTTTGCTATACAGAGTTTGCCCGGTACCACTCTATAGTTCTTTTCAAACCCTCGTCAAAGGAAGTTTTAGCCGTAAAACCAAAATAGTCCCGGGCACGGCTGGTATCAAGCATGCGCCGCGGCTGGCCGTCCGGCTTTGAGCTGTCCCACACAATCCTTCCCTGATAACCGGTAAGCGCGACTATTTTCTCAACCAGATCCTTAATGGATATTTCAAAACCAGCGCCCAGATTGATTGGCTCACTTCCCTGGTACTGCTCGGTCGCGCGCACTATTGCCTCAGCGCAGTCCTGCACATACAAAAACTCACGGGTGGCAGTACCCGTCCCCCAGATTTCAATGGTATCATCCCCTGCCTTCATGGCGTCACAGCATTTTTTAATGAGCGCGGGAATGACATGAGAAGAGCGGGGATCAAAATT
>Ga0172368_10003036_pt1 | contig 20747 bp, 14 predicted proteins | sample Lak11m_FD_114540 | JGI IMG/M metagenome (GOLD analysis project Ga0172368, IMG submission 114540) | Freshwater microbial communities from Kabuno Bay, South-Kivu, Congo - kab_022012_11m | ecosystem: Environmental > Aquatic > Freshwater > Lake | place: Democratic Republic of the Congo: South-Kivu...
AAAATAACAGGCCTGAGGGATTACGGTTCATCGAAAAATCCTCCTAAAAGTGATTTTTCGTAACCATCGACCCTCAGGCCTATCAAAAAACCGTAGCCCCAGGGACTCCGGTTCTCGTTAGTAGCGGGGGCAGGACTCGAACCTGCGACCTCCGGGTTATGAGTAATGCTCCTGAATCCGTGCCATTTGTGCGGCGGGTTCTGCAAATCAGCTAACCTGACGAACGCTGGTTATTGCTTGCCCGGCACGCAGCAGTAGTTGATCGATATTCGTATAGTAGTCCTTTTACGTGGGTTCGTCAAGGTCATATTATGGCGTGGTTATGTTTTAGTATAGCTACTAAGGCCCGTATATTAGCACTCAAAAGTGGGTTCTGATAAATATATTAATTGTGAAGGATTAATTAAAACAGAAAATTCAATCCACAATAAGGGTGAAAATGAATTATCGGGTTGATGCGAATCCCTATTTTTATTAGGAGTAAAAAACATTATGGTAATGAAATCATAAAGCAATTGGAATAGGGTATAAGTCATGGTTATGAATATTACTAACCCCCCATGCTAAAAAGACTATAATAAGGTATCTTGGTACTACATTTATAAATGTGATTGATTATAAACTAATTTTTCAAACCACTTATCGATATTTCCAAATAATCCAGATTTATATGCTATTAATAAAGCCATTTCTTCTTCATAATCAGTCAAGATGTGAATATCCCATACTTTTCCATCAATAATTGGTTGACAGTAATTATCATTAGCAAAATCAAAATCTTGATAGCGAATCTTTCTGACAAACGTTCTTTCTTCAATCTCTTCAGAGGCTGGTTCGTTAGGAAAAATACAGTGAGTATGTGAGCCGGGTAAAAATACCTTTCCTGCAAGTTCTCCAAGGTTTACGAGGTATGTATTTCTATCAGTTAATAAAAAATACCCATAACCATAAATCCATTTACCTGGCAGCTGCCTAATTTCATCAGGGATAAATCTGTCCCATATAAACTCGGTTAAACAATAACATAAAACTTTTTCATTGGTTTCGACTAATTCTGGATACAAACTATTTACAACATGTTCATAGGCTTCTTTTGCGAAAAGGTGTTTTTGTAACAAGGAAAACATATGGTTATATTTTGAAATTCTTACTTTCATAACGGAATTAATGCATTTATTAATTAATGCCATAAGGTAGAGCATTCTCTCATAATTTCGGTGTTTTTTAGAAATTAAAAACAATTTGAAATAAGAATTTAAATTTCCTGCATTAAGGTTTACAGCTTCGATACAATCATTTTCGCTCTCTCGGAAATCTCCAAAAAGGATATCCTTCAGTTCACCACGTAAAGCCCAGGCTCTCGGGATGTATGGATAGTTTGCTATCACTTTGTTTATTACTTTATATGCTAAATCGAAGTGTTTTTGGTTAAATTGTTTTATCGCTTTTCGAAGAAATTTCTTCGCAGAAACGGTTGTAGATAAGGACTCTTGATTCAGTCCTTTATCAAAAACGGACAAGTGGTTTTGTTCTTTATTGGATGATTCCAAAATTGAACTCCAAAAGTTCAAGTCGTATATTAAAATTAGTATACTAGGTGTGCCAAAAATGATAACGAATCGCAATTATTGGGGTGGTATACATGGTTTGGTTTTTTCCCATCGATAAAATGAAAAAAAAAGTAAATGTCTATTAGAAAGGTAATATAATTTTCTGACTGAAAAAATCAGTTTATAAATAGTAGCTATTTAAATTCTATTCCCAATAAGTGTAAATATCTGAATCAGGATCAAACATGATGTCACAACGATGGCAATAGTGTTTTTTATTCCACTCTTCTTTCTGTTTTTGCCAGAAAGGATTTAACCTGTAAAAATTCTTTTCAGTCGTACTATGGATTGAAGCCCTACGATAATTAATATGACTCCAATTATTACGGGTATTGCATAAAATATAAATTCTCCGTCGACATTTTGTACTAAAGTATATAACATTTGGGAACCAAAGATAGTAGTAATTGCAATACCAATTATCATAATCACTGGTGTAGACGGTCTCATTGGCATTGTGGGGGTGGGGCAAGTTTTCGTGCCAGTTCACTAGTTATATTAGCTCTTCCGAATGTCATGCCTGAACCAATAAATGTTTTTCCATTTGAATAACTTACAGAAGTTTTTGGTCCAATGTAAGATCCAGAAAAACTACCCCCATTATAAATAGATGAAACTTTTTGAATAGTATCAGTCCTCCCACACTTTTTGCATCTGGGTGAACGAGCAGGGCGACGCAAAAATCACTTTAATCTTATAAATCAAAAGGGCACCCTCATTCGTGATGAATGAAGGTGCCCTTTACTGAGGCCTAAGTTACTCCCGTTTTTTATGAAGATTTTTTATATATTCCGTGAAATCTTTAGCCTCGCAAGCAAATTCCTCCAATAAGGCGGTAAAAAGGTTATCCGCTGTTACCCGGTCAAGAGGATCATAATCTGAATAGCGTTCATATCCGGCAAGGGATACCCCCAACCAATAAAACATGTCTGGAATGTAGAAGTGTTTGACCCAGCCAAGAAGGTGAGTCGTCCAACCCAGGAGATAATATCGCAGGTCAAGGACGGGGGAAATCAGAACCGGTTGCCCTGAAGGACGATCGTTATCCGGTTTCTTGCGGTATACCTCGACCAACCGGCCTTCCAGGACGGGATCGTCACTGCATATGAAAACAAAACTGATCTTATTGCTCGTGTGGAGGGCAAAAGGTGGGGTATCATTCCGGGGATCATATAGGGGGAAATCAATTCCGTAGAGGTGAATATCGCATGCAAGATACTTCTTCGAGTTGTCAAGTTTCCGCCAGGTTTGAATAGGTTGTCCCTCAAGCATGTATACCGGGATTAACACATCCTCAATCAAATCGTCTGCATTGTAGAAGGTCGAATGGACATCCTGTTTGAGGTAGTCCTTGTAGAATTCGTTTGACAGGTCAGCTATCTGAGCAATCTTCCCACATAGGGCTGCGTGAACCTGGCGATCAAGGCACTTTCCTTTCCATGTTGCGTCTATCGATGGCATTTTTTCCTTTTTTGAAATTAAATTCATGGAATTTTTTACTCGAGTATTGTATTTTTTATTACTTTTCATTTGGGGATAAATATTGGCTACTAGTAAATAACAAACGCCCCCTGCCGGCAAAACCCGACAAACTCAGTTAACTTGTTTGTCCAAAAGGTACTAAAGAAGATGTATCCGGGATCCTTCAAACCGACACTCATGGCAATTTCCATCCGGCGGATCATTTCAAATTCCCAGCTCGATCCATACTTTTTCTCAGGGTCGTCATCAGGATCTTCCTCTTTCAGCTTGGTGATCGCCCATTCGATGGCATCAGCCAGCGCGAGCGTATCTTTCTGTGTGACCAATTGCCCATCATTGGTAAAGTAATTGCATGAATCCCATGGTTCTTTAAAGAACGCCAGATATTCCCGGGTACCTTGAGGTTTCCAACCGAACATCACAGCAAGCCGGTGAATTCTGCGCCAGCCACGGTTGTTGATCTGGAACTTAACATCCTCCTTGTCTATATTTACAAAAAGCATTCCCATCTATTCCTCCAACCCAATAGTTATACGTTAAATGGCGAATTCTCCCCCATTTTTGGTGGACAAACCTTCCCACCTGGAGGGATTCGTCTTGCACAGGAATCCCCCCCTATTCTGATGTTAATGTCCTGAGCTTTACCCAGAAAAATAGACACGAGAAATGGCTTATGAATAATCAAACTCGAACTCAGAAGGAGTTCGATACCCGATAGAAGAATGCAATCGGTGTGGGTTATAAAACCTTTCGATATATTCAAAAATACTTGATCTCGCCTCCGATCTTGTTTTGTAATCATAATGGTGCACCCATTCGGTTTTTAGGGTGGAAAAGAAAGATTCCATGGGTGCATTATCATAAGGGTTTCCTGATCGACTCATACTGCAAATGAAACCATATTCTTTGAGTAAGGCTTGGTATTCAAGACTTGCATACTGAATACCTCGATCTGAATGAATTATCAAACCACGACCCGGCCTTTGTCTTTTATAAGCCATTTTGAGGGCATCAATGACCAGCTTTCGTGTTATGGTCTTATCCATTGCCCAGCCCACTATCTTCTGGGTGAACATATCCTTGATTACAGCCACATAAAGCCAACCTTCTCTGGTCGCGATGTAACTGATATCAGAAACCCAGATGGTGTTGGGACTTTTAGCTGAGAAATTCTGCTTCAAGATATTGCTCGCCACAGGATAAGAATGCTTGGAATTGGTAGTAGCTTTGTATTTATGCTGCTTTCGTGATTGTAGATGGTTTAGGCGCATCAAGCGTGCCACCCGGTTCTTCCCGCATTGAATCCCTTCACGGCGAAGTTGAGCTGTCACTCTTGGACTGCCATATATTGATTTTGAATGATAGTACACGGACTTTATATGCTCTACCAATTCCATATCCATTCTTGTTTTCACACTGTCTTTTCTCTTCATCCAGGCATAATACCCGCTTCGTGCTACTTCCAAGGCTTCAGCCATCTTCTTTATTTCAAATTGCGGGTAGTATTTTTGCATAAACTCGTATTTCTTTTCTATGGTCTGGAGAAGATGGCTATTGCTTTTTTTAGTATCGCTACTTCCTGTTCCAAGTCTGCGATTCGCTTATTGGCTTTTCTTAGTTCGGCATCCTCACTATGCTGATGCCACTTCCAACAAATGGCTCTTCTGGGTTATCCTGATACTTTTGAATCCATTTATAAATTGTGTTTTCGTGAACTCCAATATCTTGTGCTACCTTCCTTGCTTCCTGTCCCAGTTCAGTTACCAACCTGATCGTCTCTTGTTTGAATTCTGGAGAATACCTTTTCTTTAAGCTCATCTCGTGACTCCTGGTTATTCCTATTTCTACCAGCCTTTTCACGTGTCTACAAGATTAGGGTAAGTTCAGTCCTGATTTCATTAGTAATGCATGTACTATTGAGATGTGAAGATCCGCAATTGTTTTTGGATCAAGCCGCAGCTCAATGTACGCGCGCGTTCATAACAGTCCCGGATGGCACCAAATTACAGCTCCAGGTGCGTTAATAGAACGTGCTAATACAATTGATGTTTAAAAATCAGGAAATCAGATTGGTGGGTTGTAGAGTATTCTTGTATCAGTCATTATTCCCCTATTTGAATCATTCAATCCAGTTACACTCAACAATATATCACTTTCTTAAGCGTTGTCAAGACAAACCGAGGTTGAGTTCTAAATTCAACTTAAATATAAATGGGATCTTCCAACTACCAATTTTTGACGTTGTGCTTAATTTTCAATAGCCTGTGAACAAATTAACATATAATTACACTATATCTATTATTAAAGGGGACCAAATTGAAACTTTCCGATAATATCCACATTGAATATTTTGAAAAGAAGAATACCAGCAGCAATATCGCATACCATGGTGTCACTGCAATTCGACTTGTTTCGTGCCCATCAGGCAGATTACGGGAAACGAATATACAAGGTTACCCAATTTCCTATTTTTCCAAGCAAATTGATTTAATTAATACCCTTTACCAGCCTAATTCTCGAACAACTTATGCAATTCGCTATGTATCCAACCCTCACCGGGAATCTTTCTCGGGGGGAACAGTGGATGCCTGCATCTTTTGTAAAACAGACGATGTTTCTCCTGAACAAAATCGGATCCAGATTGAAGATCAGACTGAGCAACTATTAATTCAACTTTGCGGAACGTTGCCGGACTACAATTGGCAAGCCGTAAAAGATCCTGAAGAGTTTAAGAAGCTTTGGCAGCCATTTAATTGGGCTCATGCGGAAATCGCTGACATCAGACGCCGGGAAGAACTTGTATCACTGGATTCAATTCGATCTGCCCGTTCGCTGGGCTTCAGTCATCCAAGAGCTATCGCAGAATGTAAATCTGGAGATCCAGTGTATTTTGTTCATCCTTTCCTTCCCCATACCGGGCATCTAGAACGGCTCTTACGATTAATTCTCTTGAATCGCGATCCAATTGCCGTTACAGTTATCCTTAAGCCTGTTTCGCTAACAAAGGATGAGGAACAATCATTGATTGAAGAAATTTCCAATAGCGAGGGATTTCAACGCGACCCTTCACCGAATATTCAAAGGATCCAGGAACAGCGTGCGCAAATGTTGTGTCACGGTTTGATGAATCAAATGCTTGGTCTACAAGATGCGCCTTTTTATGTCACCATTTCACTAGCCAGTCCTAAAACCATACCTGCAACGCTTGCAGAAGCGGCTGGTGTTGCGGTCTCAGCCCCAGTTGGGGAGGGTCCCAACCCAGTCTATTCTGAACCAGCTTTCATGCAGATGGGGGGGTATGATGTTGTCTTTCCAAGCACTAAGGAAGAAAAGAAAATTGCCAGGAAGAATCTGGCATTTCTTGAGCTTAAGAATTGGGGGAACCACCTGTCAAATGAAAAATTAAAACGGATTCGGTTCATGATGGCTGGTCAAGAAGCAGTCAATGCGTTTCGGTTTCCAGAGGACAATGAGAATGGACTTCCGGGTTTAAATGTACACACGCAGAGGACTCGCCAAATTCCTATCGAATTGGTGCCAGGAAGTTTAAAAAAAGCCGCTTCACAAGGTCTCTTCCTAGGTGAAAATACATATTTAGGTATCCCACAGGAAGTATACCTACCAAACCAAGACCGTTTGACTCATATGTACGCAGTTGGGCAAACTGGTACAGGAAAATCAACGCTTTTAAAAACCATGATCCTTTCCGATATTAATGCAGGTCGGGGATGTGCGTTAATTGATCCACATGGTGATTTGTTTGAGGAATTGCTGGGATTGATTCCACCAGAACGCGTTGAAGATGTTGTTGTCATCGATCCCTCCGATCTGGAATACCCAATAGGTCTCAATTTAATGGAAACCAAGGATGGCAACGAAAGGCATTTTGTGACTCGGGAGATGCAGTCGATAATGCGTCGCTTAATCGAGGATCAATATGGACCAGTTGCAAGAGAATGGGCAGGACCATTCTTCTATCAACACATGAATATGAATATGTTATTAACTATGTCCGACCCTGACAGTCCCGGAACATTAATCCAGTTTTATCAGATTTACCAATCAGAAAATTTCTGGAAACGCTGGATACCCTTAAAAATGGAAGACCCGATCTTAAAGTCCTGGGTGGATGGGTTTCTTTCAAGCAATAATTACACCGAGAGAGCCAGAGGGGGGGATTCAACGACTGGTGAATACCTGAGCAACAAATTCACCGATTTTATTTTTGATCCCCGGTTAAGGAGGATTTTTGGCCAACCAAAATCGACTATTGATTTCCAGAAAGTGATGAATGAGAGAAAAATTCTCTTAATCAATCTTGCGAAGGGTTTATTGGGTGAAACCAATTCAAGATTTTTCGGATTTATCCTGATGGCGAAGATCCAGACAGAGGTAATGAAACGGGCAAAATTATCTCCCGCAAAAAGAATCCCCTTTTTCTTGTATGTTGATGAATTTCAATCACTGGCCACAGACAATTTTACAATTTTACTTTCAGAGGCGCGAAAATTCGGCCTTGGTTTAATTTTAGCAAATCAATTTATCTCGCAAATCAATGATCCTCGCATCATTCAATCTGTTTTTGGAAATGTTGGTACGTTTCTCTCATTCCGTCTGGGTCGGGAAGATGCGCAATTAATTGAACCTCAATTTTTACCTTATTTCGACCGGATGGACCTGGCTAACTTGCCTAATTGGCAAGTTGCCACCAGAGTAACTTATAAGGGCAAAGGACTTCCCGCGTTTACATTACAAACAGTTCTCCCTCCAAACCAACCTGATCCCAAAATTGCACAGACTGTTCGCGAACAATCCAGAAAAAAATACAGTACACCTAGTGCACAGGTAGATGCCATGATCACGGAAAGTTTAAGAGAGTCGCCCATTATACCTGAAAAATCAGAGTAGGCTTTTTCATGCCTTTTAGAACAGCTGATCTCATTCGATGGCAAACGAACAAAGATAGCGATAAATTTATACAGATCCTCAAGTATCTGGATTCTGAAGAATCCGTACCTGCACGAGTTTTTGCAGTAAAAGCTCTCGGCATACTTCACGATATAAATGGCCTCACCTTCATAATTGCCTCGTTAAAAGATAATAACGAACAGGTAGTTGAAACAGCGAAAAACATTTTATCCAAGTGGGTGAAAACTAATTTAGAGTCCGTTTGTAAGGTGATTGAATCTCCGAACATGAAGCGCAAGTACAGGAGAGCTGGACTTATGTTCCTATCTAAGAACCTCTCCGATCGGGTGATAGACATGTACATTAATCTTCTTAAACACGGGGAGTTTGTGGAAGAAATTCAAGAGATCGTAAAATCAACAGGTAGTTGCGGCCTTTTTATTGATCACCTGTTTGATAAGGAACCGGAAAACAGATATGCTGCGCTATTAGCTATGGCTAAAACAATGCAAGATCCAAATGTCTATCAAAGTTATGCAATTGGAATGGGAGACAATGATGTTCAAGTCAGGGTACTTGCAACGAAATTGTTGGCAGACGAATTATATGAAATGCAAAATCAATTAAAAGATAAGTTCACCTTAAACGATTATCCAGGTGTAACAAATATGATTGTTCAAAATGCATCCAGTGCCGATTTCTTTCTAAGGGCAGCTGTTGCTGATGCTTTAGGAGGTTTACGAAATCAAAGTACATTGCCTATCCTACTTTCATTTTTGGAGGAACCTTATGAGCGAATACTTAGAAATACTCTGTCTTCTCTTAAATTTATTACAAGTGGGGAAGCCCTTGAGCCGTTAATCCGGTTATATAAAAAGAATGAACGTACAGAGATCCGAATACGAATTATTCGGGCGATTTCTTTTATTAGAAGTGAGGACGCTTTCCATTTCATTGAAACTCTTTTTGAGTCTGAGGTCAATGAGGAATTAAAGCGAGCAGTAATTAAGGACCTCGACCAATTCGATTTCAAGGAATCGTTTGATTTATTATTAAAAGTTATAGAAAGTAGTGAAACCGATTACTTTAGGAGTGCGATAATCACGATTGGCGCACATAAAGACCCGAGACGGCTTGAGGTTTTTCAAGGAATAATTGACCGAGATCTGTATAAGATTGATGCAAAATCTGTAGTCCTCGGTTTAAGACAGTTTAATGGACCTGAGAAATTAAGCCTTCTTATCCAACTATTAGGGAAATCTACAGCTGAAGATGAAGAGCATTATGCCATTCGGGCAATTATAGAGGATTTGGATCCTGAGACCATCGAACAATTTCTAAAGAAAACGGAAATAATTGATAATCCGAATTACAACAAGGGATTAAGCAAATTAGCACAGTATGATAATTCGGATACAGAATGATATTAGGTCATTAACTTAATCAAACAAGAGGGATTAATCCTTCTGTATTAATTTCACCACCCATACGCGATATTAAATGGAGTTTTGTTACAAGCCCATATTTGTAAGCAAGCTGATATTATTATAGATTAACTAGTTTATGTTTGAATGCGTCAGTCAACAAGGAGTATAAACTATTAGAGAGTTGGTATTAGGATAGCTAACTGAAGGGATTGATTTAATTCACTCTGCTACTACCAAAGTAATAGGATAGATTTCATCTGGCGGAGAATTCTTATAATCTGAAGGAATTTCTCCTAATCGCCAACCTTTTGCAGTCGCTTCACCATAATAATATTTCTTCTTATTGATTGTATCTTCTACATAATCGCCTTTTAAAGAATCAACTGCTTGAACTCCAAAAGCGAGATGCCGGGGATATGCAAACAATGCTGAAGAAAATCCCAATCTTGCCAGAATTGCTCCACATAGAATAGCCACATCTTCGCAGTCCCCAGTCCCATCCATTAGGGTCTCAATTGGATACCTTGGCCAGTCTGATTGAGGAGTTGTATCCTTATCGAAGGAATAAGGAATGCAGGATTGAACAAATGTGAGAATATTGAACGCCTGATTGAAGGTTGACCACTTATGGTTGCTATGAAGTACCTGGAAGGCTAATGCCAAGTCTCTAATTTCCGGCATTTCTTCTTCAGCGTAACGATTATATTCCTGGTCATATCTTGGTTTTGATTTGAACTCCTCAAATCGATTTCGGCTGATTTTTAAAACAATCTCCTGTTCGACGGGCACGGGATTTCCCTTAGGCTCAAAAGTCCAACGGAAGGTTTTTTGAATAAGGTCACCGTCGCTATTTTCAACTTCTTTTATGATTACTTTTGGATTAAGGATAGCTTGGCTCGGCAGGATATCAGATTTGTTTTTCTCGCTTTGGGAAAACTGGTTCCAAACTTCTTTTCCGGGTTCAATTAGGTTAGAGATAGCCTGCAACGGAATACGGGATTGAATTTTTGAGAAGGTGTAGTAGTAAGGATCATGCGTGTAGATAATTTGCCAATCTCTCCATCGATCTACCACTAGAGACTCTAGCAATGGGTTGCCATCATAATCCAAAAGAGCATTTTGAATCAAGACGGCTCCATAACTTTCGCCAAAGTCCCAATTTGGATTTAATAAGCACCATGTTGACTCGCCAATTTTTGATAACTTATTTGTGATTACCGAATTATCCAAATCCTGGGCAAATGTCATCCTTAATACCTCTTCAATTTTCAAATCACGAATACTGGAATAGGCTTTTCTGCCGAAGTCCATTAATATCGAAGATAGAGAAGTATCTTCCTTGGTTTTCCAATCCTTCAAAAACTGCATTGACCCTAGTAAACCGATTCGAATTTCTTCGAGTTGGGGAGCATACTCTTCAAAACAAGCCAGAGTAAGTTTCTCATCTGCAGGGTAGACTTGGAAATGTTTATAGCCTTCTATCGTGCTTACACCGGGTATATGCTTTGGATATTCTTCCTCCAAGTAGCTCTGGGCATTTTTAAGTTTTGTTTCAAGTTCGTCAAATGCAGCATAAGTTTCAACAACTCGAGTTATCAAATTTTCTGTTATTAGTTTTAGGTTTAATAACAACTCTTCTTTGATCGGGGCAACTGTAAAATTGATGAGTGCAGATTTCACATTGGCAGCCGCTTCATCAAGTTTATGATATTGTTCCCTTAATTTAAGTGTCGCGTAAATTGAAAGGATAATTTTTTTAATTTTCCATTCTGGTATAAATCTAAAGATCCATGGGGGGGAAGGGAATTCATCAAGAGTTTGTTCCAGGATATTAAGAGCTTCAGTATATCTGTCAACTCGGTCTTTGGCGGTCGCAATCGAAGGTAATAATTCATCTATAATTTTTACCTTGAATTCAAGTTCCGTTTTCCATGCAAACAACATTGCTCGACCGTTAAACAACACATTCGGGTGCAGTTCCACCTGTTGCAGCAGGTCTTCATCAAACATCTTTTGTACCTGATCCAACTCATCTTTTATAACAATTGCTGTCTGTTTAATTTCGTTTATTGCAATCGGTATTTTTTGCGCAACTAGTTGATCATAATATGCGGATATGTTGCTAATCCACGTACATTCTTTAATCTTATCGGAGCGGGGAGAATCAAGAACAAGATCTTCCAAACTGTATTGAATGTCCCATTTTTCTTCGATCTGTACAAACGCAAAAACAGTACGAGAGATAATCTTGCTGATCCAGTTTTCTTCTTTACCTATTTTAAGTCGGATATCATCTAACAATTTATCAACAATAGTTTTATCGTCGCCTGATTTTGGCCAGTAATCTTTCGGTAGATATTCTGCTCCAAGGCGTGCTGCACAATATTCAATTATTGGATCTGGATTATAAATAATTGAAGTACTTCCTGCACTCGCAAAAAACTCCCGATTGAGGCTCATTTGTTCCTGGGTAAGGGAAGAGGTCAGGCTGTCTGATATTTCACCATTGAGTAAGGTAAGCAAGAAGCTGCTTAGGATTGATTGTAATTCTTCCCTCCCAGAGACAGTGACTTCTTGTTCTTTTATAGAATCAAACAAATAAACTCGCATGTAATCGAGCAACATCGATTCTTCCAGGTGTAAACCCTTCAGTATTGGATCATTCTTCAAAGAATTTTCTGGAAAAATCCGGTTCTCAAGTTCTGTTAATAACCTGTAAATACGAGCCTTTTGAATATTGCTTTTTACCTCAGAAGGGAATCTGGCAGTGGAAAGAAGGACATGGACCATCGTATTTGTAGAACTATTGGATAGTCTTTTTAAAAGATATAAAACGGGTATGAGGCTTAGGCTTGCGGTTTGATCCCATAAATCTGCAAGAACGATGACATTAAGATTCGGAATTCTTTCTCCACTGAGATCTGCATCTATGAACGATTCATGAGTCCTCAGGGCATGCCATGAAATTTCCAAGCTATGTATAAGAGTATTAAGGTTAATAAACAAATCATTTATAGAGATTTCTGAAAGAACATCTTTCGACAAGTCGATACTTTTAATCTGCGAGAAGTCCAATACTTCAAAGCCTGTAGTTTCAAAGTCAACGCCATTGGTAAGAATTACAGGAGCACCAACTTTTGTAAGGAATTCCCGTCGCGGATCGCTTCTAAAATAAATTGGAACAGTTGATGCAGCGATTTTAATTGCTTGCTCTCCTAGCGGAATAATAAATGCGGGGTTGGGAGTAACCGGGAGATTTTTTTCAGCAGGCATAATTCTCTCCAAAGAATGGTGTGATTAAAAGGCGCATAGATATCACTCGCTATGCGCCTTTCATTGTTTTTTGTTATCGGTTAGGACTGATGTTGTTTTTTAAACCCTCAAGCGCTTTGATCTCTTTATTAAGTTGATCTCTCGTGGCGCTTTTTGATGGAAGCTTATCAATCTCGTTCTTCAATGCAACTATGCAATTATTAATCATTTCAATCGCATTGATGTTTCCCATAGCGTCGATTTTAAAATTTACCAGATCTTCAAGACGATCAACCCACTCACTATGTTGAATAAAAGTATCCTCGGCTTTTGATCGACCTTCTGCAATTTTGTCTTCTGGCGCGGGAATGACTTCTGAATTGACATATCGTTTTTCAGGATCGAAATAGAATTTTTGTGCACGTTTTGTAATAAATCCAAACGCCAATGCATAAGCAAAAATATCTCTTGGCCGACTATCTTGATCAGGAAGTACTTCTTCCGCTTCTTTTGCGCCAGGGAAAAGGTGAAGGAAATCGATACCATTCTTCAACTGATCATATTGACTTTTCCATTGATCAATACCGCTTAAAAGTGACGAAGGAACTCCATGCAATATCCTGACAAGATGGATTGCGTCCTTTAAGCCCGTGGAAACAACCTGATATTTCATATTATCCCGGTATTCTTTTGGCAGGAGAGGGGTATCCGCTTCCATTAATCCTAAGAAACTCGGACCTTGCGGTAGCGGTTCAAGTCCGCTATCTGACGAGAATCTCCAGAACGGGTGACAATATTCAACCAATTGATCAAGTTTTTCTTTAATGACTTGTGTTGCATTGTCACCATGGTTTTCAATCATCGCTTCAAGTATCGTTACTTTATCAATCTTCGGAGCAAATATTTGTTCTGCTGAAACTCTGAGGGCCTTTACCAATTTAGATTTCTCCCAGGAACCTAAAGTGTTTATATCTAAATTTGCTTGTTGATTTATGAAAAGGTTATATATGGCTATTCGATCAATATCAGCAGAGTTCTTTTTGAAGTAATTCTCGATATATTTGCTGTCCACAACCTCCTGATTCAGTTCAAAGAGATTTGTTTGCGAAGTTGGGATTGTTAAGTAATGCTCAGCTTCTGTGGCAAGCAAGGCTGCAGCTTGAGTAAAAGTGTCTCTCAAACTGTTTATGCTTGTGCGTATTGAGCTAACCTCATTTATCAAGGCGTCATAAATACTAATGGCGGATTGTTCAGCTTTATTTCGCAAAATTACATTATTTAGTTGTTCCATGCTCGATATACATGCATCTTTAGTTTTTCGGAACTTATCTTTCCATTCCTTTGGTAACAAAATGTTTATTACCGATGATCCGAAGTTACCAGACATATCAGCGAGAGATTTCTTATCGCTTTCAAGTTGTGCCTTTGCGGTGGAAATGCTTTCTTGAGTTATGCCTTGAGAGCTTAATGCCTTCTTATTCCCCGCAAAAGAAGTAGGATGGTTCTTTGGCGAATCCTCGACAAGCTTATCAAGAATGTACATGACGTGTCCGGGACCGTCAGATTTCAATAAGTCAAGTATTTTAGCTCGAAGAGCTAAGGACTTCTCAACCTTTTTCTGTTCTTCTTCGATTTTTATTTCAGATATGAACCCCTCTAGTTCAACCTGATCGTTCATAAACTCCTCAGTTATTCTTTCAAGCGCTTCACCGGGTAGTTTGGCTGCCTGAATGAATTCTAAGTTATCATTCACTACTCTTCGTTTTGATAAAAGACTCTCAACTAGCTTTGAGTAGGAGAGCTCGAGTTGATTAATAAGTGTTTCAGTGTCGACTTTATTAGGTGTAAGTTGTTTCGGTATCGTGTTAACAATATTCAAAATCTCTTCAGATATTTTCGCGCCACAATAATTCTTGATCCTTTCCTTTGGATAAACTAATGCTGCAGAAGCAAACGAACTATATGAACGAGATTTTCCCTGAAATTCATCATTAGTAATGCCCATGTTGTCTTGCATGCTATCGGCATCTGCCGCAACTGCAGTGCTAGAAATGAGAAACAACGATTGAGCAATCATTTTATACACATCTTGTTCCGCATTTAAGAACTGACCTCTTTGGTTTCCAATATCGATAACAAAATTAATATCGAAAGGTTGATGTACAAGATTGACATCTACTCCAGTGTATGACACATTCCATTTCTGATTTTTAATTAAGAAATCGTTTTCTTTGAACCATGCATAGGTATTAGCTTTGATTTTGTTTTCCTGTTGTATATCCTGTCCACGCATCGCTTTTTCGATTACTCGGGGAAGAATAGCCACTCCAGTTATCGTGTAATTAATCCTGGCTTCAGTAAGTATTTTACGGCACAAATAAGCCACATCGAATGCTGTACCGCTGCCTGTACCACCAGAGGTTGAAAAAACAATGATAATTCGAGCTCGCTCGGGATTAACTATAAACGAAAGATTTTCGGTTTTCATCTCTTTGGTTTTTTGAATATTCGAAATATCACAAACTTCTGCGATGCTTTGTTGAAGTTTGGCATAAAATGAACCCATTGAATCCTGGGTAGCATCATTAAACATTCTCATCAAACTCAATCGACCTACAGGGCGCATCTGTTTTGCCCCTCGCCCGAGATTACCTGGACGAAGTCTGGCATCTTCTGGCCACCAACTTCGAATCTTTGGATAGCTTTGAATGTTTTGCAGGACCACAGAGGCATTAAAGCCACCAATTTCAGAGCGTGCCACTGAACTTGATTGTATCCATTCAAGAGCATCCTGTTGAACATTTGTATCGGTATCCATCCAAAAATATCGAAAAATGGGAATTTCACCATATGCGCTGTCAAGTTGTTTCTTGATACGCCATCCAACCTGAGCAGGACTTGTACCTAAAAAGATAAACAATGTAGGATCAAGCTTTAAGGTAGTCATATTTTTATTTAACCCTTCCTTTTTTAAGTATTGGATATGATGATATGGTATTCGATATTATTCAGGTTTATTGTATCTTTTGATTTCAACGGCTTTTTAGAAGTAACTGGTAAATTATTAACCTTTAAGAACTCTGTGGGAACGATACTGATCTCGATCTTTCCCTGAGAGCGTTCTGCTACCAAATTAAAATACTCTCCGCCCAATTCCGGATCCACTGGTAATTTAACATCACAGTTTGTAGCTTGGCCAATAACAAGTTTAGAACTATTTCGGTTCAGTTTTTTGGGAGTGTAATTCATCAAGTTTATGCGTACAGGTTGGCCATTTTTTTCATAACTCAAGACTGCCATAAAAATTGGAGTTTTGGCAGATTCAATGATTCTTGGGATTACGATGGCGAGCAAAATCGCAACAATAGCCCCAAAGATTCCGATCAAAAATATTAGAGACACCGGTTTTTTTATCTCAAAAGAAATAGGTAGTGTCATTTTTACCGTATCGATATCGCCGGATATAGATGTGTTTTCAGGATGAAGAAGTAATTCACCAATGAAGGATTGTTTGCCGTTACTAAGATTTTTCCATTCGGCTTGAGGTACGTTAATGACCACATCAAACTCTGGGTTGGAGTCGGTTAATTCTAGATTTTTGCTTAGCTCACCGTTTTTAGAGAGCCAGATGAAATGATTTAGTTCCTTGTTGTCTTTGGATTTTTCATCGTATTGAAGGTCAACAGTGATTGATTGTGGTAATGAGTATTTTTTCCAGTTCAACTGGCAGGTATATATCCTCGTCGTGGTTGCTGAATTTCTCTCCAACCGAATTAACCCAGGATTAATTTCGCTAATTCCCCCACAGTTGATTACAGTTTCTGGTGGCAGAGGCGTGGCTGTTGCATTTGGAAGAGGTGTTTTTGTTGGTAAAGGTGTTTTTGTTGAAGTAGGGAGCGGTGTTTGGGTTGGGGGCAAGTCCAACTGAAAATCAAGCCTAACGGAATTGGGAACAAGAAATACCTGGTTTTGTGGTTGATCAGAGGAGATTTTTAAAGGGAGAATTAATGAGTATGCTCCTGTGTCAGTGGGGTCCAGTTTTTCAGGAAGATAATTGACCAATTCAAATTGAAGGCATGTCTTCGATGAAGATATTTTTATCACCCTTTCGCAATCAGTACCCTCAACACATACTTGGGCGGCATTTCCACTGGGAAGGTTTCGTTCGAAAGTAGGTGGTTGATTAAAACTCAATTCCCTTCCATAGATACTATTTTCTGAAGCCCAAAAGACCAGGCATGATGTGTTTGCAGTAGATTTTCCGGTTAGAAATAAGTTACCCAGGTTTAATCGGACAGGTTGGATGTGAACTACCTGGATTGGCATGGGGTTTGTGGAATTCACAATCCCAATAATATCTTTTAAATTATTTACTTCTTGGGGGACTGCAACGCCACCTATGGCATTATAGATCCAGTAAGTGAAACCGGATTTCTGCAATTCTTGGTAATTCATTAGACAAGAGGTCGATGTGTTTTGACTATGGTTATCTTTACCGTCAGTATACGAGATCATTAATTGAATATGCTGACCACCGCCATTTCCCATCTGTTCAAGACGGGTTACTCCTTGGCATACTGCATCCCAAAGAGCCGTTACTTGACCCGTTGCATTCATGTTGCCAATAGTTTTATTTATTTGGCTTTTGTCTGAAAGTGTGATGTTATTCCAGATGCCAATTTCATTGACGGTTGAATCAAATGAGTAAACAGTTAAGTTTGATCCTTCCTGAATGGCACTAACAAAATCCTGAGCCACTTTTTGGACCTGACTAAAGAGGGGAGGGGTGCCATCCAACATGGATGCTGATGTATCAATAAGGATCACATAATCATAATTGATCTCGTCTGTAGATTGTGCAACTGAAGTAAGGGGGGGCGTAGAAAATAAAGTGAAGAGGAAAACTAAAGCTAATATGACCAAACCAATCCGCTTCATTTTTGTGAACTTGACTGGGATAAGGCGCATATATTTATTTACCTTTTCTTATCTATGATTAGTATAGTATAGCGTAAATTTGGTGGACAATTAAGTTTTACCTGAAAACCATGCAATATTGTTTAATTGGTTTAATTAGCCACTTTATAAGCGAAGCTAAATACCGCGAAGCTTGCTTCGTCGGTTCCATGCATTGAGGTGGCTGGTGCACTAGCTTTTGCGTAATACTCCGCAGCAAGCTGGCAGAGTATTACGCAAAACCAAAGCCACCGGTTTATTATGCTTTATACCCCTTCAAAAAAGACAAATTCATTCTGTATTTTTGCTAATTGACGAGCAGGCAGTAATTTCTCAAGAACTAAATTACCGAAATGAATCCATCAAAATAAACCAATCCAAAAATAAATTTCAAAGAAAACGGTTAACTAAAAACCTGAAGCAATTTTGGCGTCTAAGGACTCTTTAAATACCACCAATGGTTTTTCCAGGACGTCGAGGAGACCAAAAAGCGCAAATATTTTTGATTCGGCAACTACAAATGTATTCCCATTAGTCATGGGCGATATAGTTATTGAAATATATACTGTTTTATATGGAAACCATTTCCACATCAACCGATATTTACCGGATTTTTCATCTTTAGCTCGTATCCACCAACTCCCGCTATTCTTAAATTGATCCTTAAATTCAAAAAGATTTGCCAATGTTTTGCCCTTCGATAGATCTTCGATCACTCGGGTAAGCATTAGTTTGCATTTCTCGATTGGCAATTGAACTTCGTAATGAAGACTTTTTCCTGGCATAGAATCCCCTCTTAATCAGAATTGGATTGATAAATAAATTAAAATTTGAATCATGTTTATGAATATTACGATTTTCCTATTTCAATTTTGTCTTGGTTGTTCGAAGATTAATCATAGCCAAAGTCCGCTGCATTTCATTATGCATAATCATTAATCCTTCATCCACTCCCATCCCCGGTTTTGCTAGCATTTGATCAGGTTTTAGTGCAAGCGCAAGATGTGCACATACTTGCGCACATCTATCAGTTTCGTTGCAACTCCCACCCAAATAAGTATAAGACCCTTTTTCCTGAGAAAATAGGATTGCCTTGATTGTATTGTTGATATTACCAAGACATGGCGTCTTAATTTGGACGAAATCAGCTGCTTCTGCTGTTATAAACTCATAAATATCATCTAGCGTATTACACCACTCATCTGCAACGATAGGGATTCCAATCCCCTTTTTCTTTATTAACATTCTTAATGTATGTAAATCCTCAATTTGAGCTGACTTACTACCTGCATCGATGGGTCCTTCAATCTGTATACGATAAGGGAGTGCTGCTTTATATATTTCACCAAGATAATCAGCTATACGCTCCAAATCGTTATGGAAAACTTCTCCAAGCGTCCCATAAACATCCAGATGCAGGAGAGGTTTGTAGTTGTCTGTACTCAATGTTGTAATACGATTTGACAGCCAACTAACGTAGTCTAATAGTATCTCGCCATTTCGTCCAACTTTCTCTTGGAGATTGTTTATTAACCCATGCGGTAGTATTTTAACCTTTTTTAAAATCATCTTATCAACATTTACATACCGATCATCACCTGATTGTGAAAATAGAGGAATAAGATCCGTGGACATTTGGGTACCATACTCTTGTGATATAACCTCAGCCATTGTTATGTGTCTAGTTTTTGATACTGCATCGAGAAGGGCTTGACTTATCCCATACATTAGTGCTCTCGGTGCATGCTCTGCTAATGGCAAAGAATCTAATGTTTCCACTAGCGGGCGGAATTTATCAATAGATATACTATGTAACCAATCCCCCCATTTATTTTCAATACATTTTACCAATTCGTGAGGTTCAAAAATTGGAGGACGGCCAGCAACACCCGAATATTGGACAGAAACACAATCACCATAAGCTACTTGTCCATCTTCTAACAATAAAGTTATTGAAACCGACTCACCTATTTGGCGGATATTATTGAACCCTGGTGACATCGGTTGACCGGAATAAACAAATCCATCCCGTAAAGAACCTTCTTTAATTGCCTTTTGATCATCTACAAAATAACCTGATAGACCAGTAGATGCAACCACATCTAAGATTTTCATTGAAATTCCACCTTATTATTTACTAATTTGTTGTGGTTTATTGTTCAAAAAATAATGTAACTGCTCAGGCAGGTGAGACAAACGAAGGTAAATAAGGCGCACCAGCGAGAGCCAGTTGCAAAACAGGTAAGACTTTTTGCCTATTCTTGCGGGCTGTTGAAATGTAGCTACGGATCTGGCAGAAAAGATCGGCTCCTTCAGTAGAACGAAAACATCCGGATACTTTTTGCTTTACTTTCATCATGCGGATATCGCGTTCTGCCTGATTGTTATCGAACGGAACCGTAAAATCATACATAAAAGCCAACACAAACTCTTTATGAAAATAGAATTCATCCAGAAGATTTTTGGCCGGGCTTTGCTTGATACGCCCCCGCTTTTTCGGCTGATCTTCTGTTCGTTCCGGAGGAGCGTTGACCTGTAAACCTTTTTCCACCCAATCATCGTAGCGATTGTTGAAGTCACTTAGTTGTTCGGATGTTAGGCAAGCTAAAGATGCCTGTCGCGCCGTATCCACCGCTTCTTTTATTTCCACGAGGAGATCGGCAAACTCGGTCACCCAGGTTTGTGGATAGCGTTCTTCCAAGAATTTCAATCTGCGTAAGTGATGGGCATTGCACAACCCGTGTTGGACGGGATACTTGAAGTAGGATTTCCAGCCGTCATGAATCGCTCGGCCTTTCAGATCAGGTAAAATACCCATCGCATCCATCGCAGGTTCCCCTCGCCGGGTGTGCATCTTGTAGTAGGTTAGTCGCGCTGTGCTCGCTGAATGCAGCCAATTCAGCTTGCCTTCGACTCGTGCTCCTGTTTCATCAAAATGCACTGTCTTTTCCTTCTTGATTAGATGTTTCTTGATGGCAGCATTCCCCGGCTCAACCCTCTCGGCAACTTCCTGGCAGGCTTCCAGAATGGTACCTTCAGACAACGCCTGCCCATATAAGGCTTCCAAGACTTCACCGGTTCGTTCTAATGGCAACATCTGATACTGGTTGAA
>Ga0172368_10003037_pt1 | contig 20737 bp, 20 predicted proteins | sample Lak11m_FD_114540 | JGI IMG/M metagenome (GOLD analysis project Ga0172368, IMG submission 114540) | Freshwater microbial communities from Kabuno Bay, South-Kivu, Congo - kab_022012_11m | ecosystem: Environmental > Aquatic > Freshwater > Lake | place: Democratic Republic of the Congo: South-Kivu...
CGTCGGTCGAGCCGTCGCAGTCGTCGTCGACGCCGTTGCACACCTCGCGTGCAGCGGAGTTCACGTCCGCGCGGGCGTCGTCGCAGTCGCCGGCCGTGTCCACCGGATAGGCCGAGGTCGGCGCACAAAGGCATTTCGTGTCGCGCGGGTCCCCGTAGCCGTCGGTGTCGCCGTCGCGGTAGTACGCGGTGCATCCGCCTGCGCCTTCCTCGTCGGTGAACCCGTCGCAGTTGTCGTCGGCGCCGTTGCACGTTTCCTCGCCCGGCGATCCTGGGACGGCGTCGCATTTCGTGCCGTCGCCGGTTTCGTTGCAGACGCGGTGTCCGGATGCCGTACACGCGCCCAGGCCCGCGGTACACGTGGCGCCGACGTCGAAGCCCTGATCGGTCGAGCCGTCGCAGTCGTCGTCCTCGCCGTTGCAAGCCTCGGCGCGCTCGCCCGGCTGCACGACCTCGTGGCTGTCGGCGTCCAGGCACGGTCCCCATGCTTTCGAGTCCGAGCAGCGCTGCGTGGCCGCGCGGCAGACGCCTCGATCCGCGCTGCACGCGCGCGTGGTGCCCGCCTGCAGACAGCATCCGGGAAGATCCTCGTCGGTGCCGCCGTCGCAGTTGTCGTCGAGGCCGTTGCACGACTCGGTGCCGCCCGCACCCGGCACCGCGTCGCAGGCCGCGTGCGAGTGATCGGGCACGCACGCCAGATGTCCCGCACGCCGGCATTCGCCTTCGCCGACCGAGCATTCCGCGCCGACGTCGAAGCCGTTGTCGGTGGCGCCGTCGCAGTCGTCGTCCAGCCCGTTGCACGTTTCGGTCCCTTTTTCGCCTGCGATCGCGCTGCAGACGGGGGCGCCGTCGCGCGCGGGACAGATGAACGCGCCGCTGCGCCGGCACTCGCCGAGGCCCGCCTCGCACGGCTGGCCGTAGGTCGCGGCCAATGCGCATGCGCCCTTCTCGAGGCAGGTGCCGTGTCCGCCGTCGCCGGGCGCGCAGTACCAGCCGGCCGGACATTCGACGTCGCGATCGCACAGCAGGCCCGGGGGGAGCTGCCAGGTGCAGCCGGCGGCGAGGGCCGCAAGGATGGCGGGGAACAGGGTGCATCTCGCGCCAGATCCGATCCGCGGGACGTCCGCGTCGCCCTCACCCCCGACCCCGGCCGGAACAGCCACTGGCTGTTCGCTCGCTGCGCTCGCCCACACGGGCCAGGGAGTCCCCGCCTCTTCGGGCGCACAGCGGCCCGGTGGAGAGGGGAGGGCTGCCGCGCCTGGATTCGACATCCGACGTCGGCTTTCGCGGGCAATTCTCCCCCTCTCCACCGGGCCGCAACAGCCGTCGGACGAGTGTCTGCTTCCGCGGCCCGCGTGGAGAGGGGGCCGGGGGGTGAGGGCGGCCGGCCGGTCTGCAAGAGGAGCCGGATCTGGCGTGAGCTGCATCCCTGGAGATAGACGCTTCACGGAATATTCCATGCGAAGAGCAAAACACCGCCCGCCGCCGCGACGGCCGCTCCCGCGAAGAGCCCGTCGGCGGCGATGGCCGACGAGCGCATTCTCTCGGCCGCCGCGGGCGTGCCTGCGTTCGGCGCCTGGAACGCCTTCTCCAGATCCTGTCGGGCGCTGCGGCTGTCGAGCGCGTAGTACGTGCCGGCTCCGGCGGCGGCGACCGCGACCGCGCCCGCAATCCACCACCACGGACCGCGACGCGCGGCGGGCGGCGCCGGCGCGGGCGCGGGCGGCGGTGAAGGAATCTCCACCGCGGCCTTCGGCGCGGCGGTCGGCTCCGGCGCCGCTGCGGCAGGCAGCGGCGCGGCGACGGCCGGCGCGGCCGTTTTCGCCCCGGGTTTTGCGGTTTGCGCCGGCGTCGCCCTGGCCTGCCCGCGCTGCGAGCCCGGAGTGCAGCCCTTGCGATCGCACACGGCTGCGATGCGGGTGGCGAGCGTCTCGACGCCCTCGGCGAGCTTCGCCTCTCCGGCGACCGTCACGTCGGAGCGGGCGAGCACGCGCGCGTCGGCCGAGCTCACGAGCTTGAGCGCGAAGACGTAGGAAGGCCCGAGGCGCCCGACGCTCGCAATGGCCACGACCGGGACGTCGAGCGCCCCGGCGATTTCCGCGACGCAGGAGGTGTCGCCGGTGCAGCCGAGCATCTGCTTCTGGCGCTCGAAGCCCAGAAGGCCCGCGATGTCGGAGCGCCCGACGAGGTTGAAGCGCTCGGTGCGGTAGAGCGCGCTCATGAGCAGGTCTTCGAGCGTCTGCGCCTGCTTGTCGGTGATGCCGTCGCCCGCGGTGAGCCCCAGCAGTGCGACGCGCGGGGGCTCGGCGGCGGCAGCGGTCGCCGCCGTCAGGAAGCCGGTGAGGATCGCCGCCGCTCTCATGTGCGCCCGCCTTCGCTGAACGGGGCGAGCGTAGCCGATCGGTCGCTGCCGTCAAGCCGCGCGGGGTCATGTCGCTGCAGGAATGCGGCCGCCCGGTCGGACGGGGCTACCAGGCGCGTGCCGCACCATCGGCATGCGGCACACCGGGTCGCACTTCGCGATCGATGGCCGGTCCCTGGTCCTGCTCGGCCTGCCGCAGGTCGAAGGTCTTCTGCAGATTCATCCAGAACCCGGGCGACGTTCGCAAGAAGCGGGCGAGCCGCAGTGCGGTGTCGGCCGCGACGGCGCGCCTGCCGTTCACGATGCTCGTGATCCGGTTCGCCGGCACGTGCAGGTGTCCGGCGAGCTGGCTGGCGCTCATGTGCAGCGGGACCAAGTACTCCTCGCGGAGGATCTCGCCCGGGTGGATGGGTCGCATTCGGTTGCGCATCGGCATTCCCCTCAGGAGTGGTAGTCGACGATCTCGACGTCCTCCGGCCCCTCGTCGGTCCAGCGGAAACACAGCCGCCACCGGTCGTTGACCCGGACGCTGTGCTGGCCCGGGCGCCTGCAAGGCTGCGGGACGGAGCCCGGCACGGAAGTGCCGGGGCATTGCACAGCCGTGGTTCCTCCCATCCGGCCGCGGGGGCTTTGCAGTGGTTCGACGTGGCGCCCGCCGAATCGGATGCGGGGCGTTGCCTCATGCCCGGGCACTTCCGTGCCCGGCTCCGAGCGCGGCGGACCGGCGGCGGCGTGGACGCACGGGCGACAGACAGCGGAAGCGGTCCGTGGGCGCCAGCCGAGCGCGTCGAACCGCGCAGCCGCTCAGAACGCCTGCGCCTTCTTCATCTCCTCGGCGCGGCGCACGAACAGCTCCTCCAGCGTGCGCCGGTGCGGCACGAGCTGGACGATGCGCCCGCCGCCCGCCAGCGCCGCGCGCGCGGCTTCCTGGGCGCCCTGCTCCGACTCGAAGCGCAGCACCAGGTGTCCGTCGCGCTCCAGCGCGCGCGCCTCCTTCGACAGCCGCTCGCGCAGCTCCGGGCCCAGGTCCGCCAGCACCAGTTCCACCTCGCGCACCCCCGGCGCAACGAGATCCGTGAGCCGCCCGCAGTCGGTGAGCCGTCCGTCCGCGATGATGCCCACGTGGTCGCAGATCGCCTCCACGTCGCTCAGGATGTGCGTCGAGAAGAACACCGTCTTGCCGCGCTCGCGCAGGCCGAAGATGAGGTCGCGCACGTCCTTGCGCCCCACCGGATCCAGCCCGCTCATCGGCTCGTCCAGCAGCACGATGGGCGGGTCCGCGATGAGCGCCTGCGCGATGGCGAGCCGCTGCACCATGCCCTTGCTGAACTTGCGGATCTGACGGTCGGCGCCGCGCCCCGCCAGGCCCACCATCGGCAGCAGCTCGTCGGCGCGCCGTCTGGCCTGCGCGCCGGACAGCCCGCTCAGCTTCCCCAGCAGGACGAGCAGTTCGTCGCCGCGCAGGAACTCGTAGAGCGCCGGATTCTCGGGCGTGTACCCGAAGAGCCGGCGCGCCCCGGGGCTCCCCGCGGGCAGCCCCGCCACGCGCGCCGTGCCGCCGCTGGGCTTGATGAACCCCAGCAGAATCTTCATGGTGGTCGTCTTGCCGGCGCCGTTGGGCCCCAGCAGGCCGAACACCTCGCCCTCCTGCACCGTCATGCTCACGTCGCGCAGCGCCTCGACGCGCCGCGCCAGGAACCCGACCCGGAAAACCTTCGAAAGATGCTCGGTGACGACGGCTTCGCCCATGACGCCCCGGATCCTGCCCCGAACGGCTAGAAACGTTCAATCTGGAATTCGTCGTCGGTGCCGCCTGCGTCCGGGGCGGGCGCGGCCGGCGTTCCTCGACTCGGCTCGGGATGAGCAGGCGGCACGGTGCGCGGAAGCACGGGCGGGCGGGCGGCCGGTGCAGGCGCAACCGGCGGGCGCGGCGTCGGCACCGGCGCGGCGCGCGGCATCGCCATTCGCAGCGTCGCGCCCGCGGGATCCGGCATCACCGCCGGCGGCGTCCCTCGACCGGGCTCGGGCGTCGCCCGACCGGGTTCGGGACGGGCGGGCGGGGCCGGCTCGGAATGGTCGAAGTCGTCCCACTGCGCGTCGCTCGTGCCGGACACGCCGCTCACGCGCAGCGCGAAGTCGTCCGGATTCGACGACTGGCGCAGCGCCTCCTCGTACGTCACGAGCCCGCTGCGCAAGAGGGCCATGAGCGACTGGTCGAAGGTCTGCATGCCGTAGCTCTGGTGCCCCTGCGCGATGGCCTGCGAAATTTCCTTGGTGCGATCCTTGTCCTCGACCAGCTCGCGCACGCGCGAGGTCGCCACGAGGATCTCCACGGCCGGCACGCGTCCCTTGGCGTCGGCGCGCGGCACCAGGCGCTGCGACACGACCGCCTTGAGCACCGCCGCGAGCTGGATGCGCACCTGTTTCTGCTGGTGCGGCGGGAACGCGCCGATGATGCGGTTCACCGTCTCGGTGGCGTCCAGCGTGTGCAGCGTGGAGAGCACCAGGTGGCCCGTCTCGGCCGCCAGCAGCGCGGTCTCGATGGTCTCGACGTCGCGCATCTCGCCCACGAGGATGACGTCCGGGTCCTGGCGCAGGGCGCTCTTGAGCGCGCCCGAGAACGACATCGTGTCCACCCCCACCTCGCGCTGGTTCACGATGCTGCGCTTGTCGCGGATGAGGAACTCGATGGGATCCTCCACCGTCATGATGTGGCAGGTCTCGTGCGAGTTGATGTGGTCGATCATCGCGGCGAGCGTCGTGCTCTTGCCGCTGCCCGTGGTGCCCGTCACGAGCACCAGGCCGCGCTGCTCGCCGGCGATCTTCTCCAGGATCTTCGGCAGCAGCAGTTGCTCCAACGATAGAATCTTGAAGGGGATGGCGCGCAGCACGGCGCCGACGCTGCCGCGCTGCTGGAAGACGTTGACGCGGAAGCGACCGAGTCCGGGCACGCCGTAGGCGAGGTCCAGCTCGTAGAGCTTGCGGAACTTCTCCTTCTGCCAGTCGTTCATGATCGCGAAGATCATGCGGACGACTTCCTCGGGGGGCAGGCGCTTGGCGTCCTTGAGGGGCACGAGCGCGCCGTCCACGCGCATGACGGGGGGCAGGCCGGCCTTGACGTGGATGTCGCTCGCGCCGGCCTTGAGGGCCGTCGCCAGGATTTCGTTCAGTTCCATCGCGGACACCCGGGCGCTCGTGCGCCGGGGCCAGTCTAGCATCGGCCGGTGCCGGCGAGCCCGGCGACTCCCTGCTGTTCGGCGGTCGGAGCGGCCCGACCGGAGTGCGGCCGTCCCGGCGGCACTATCGGACCGCAGCCGTCCCGGCTGCGCGCGCGTGACCCTGCTGGGCGCGCCACGTGGCCGGAGGCACGGAGCGGCCCGCGCGCGGCCGTGACGGCCTCACACCGATTGTGCCGCCGGGACGGCCGCACTCCGGTTGGGTGCTCACCTGGCACTGGGTGGAAACCGCGCCCCCGCGGGCCGCGCCGCTGCGGCCGGCACACGGCGTGCGCATCCTGCCCGGGCGGGGCGCCGTGCGCGCCCGGGGGCCCTCCACGCGTCCGGCGCGCATCACCTTCGTCGTGCTCCTGGCCGCGGCGCTGGCACTGCTGGCGTACACGCTCGCACCTCTGTTCACACCGATCCTGCTGGGCGCCATCCTCGCGGCGCTGACGCACCCGGCCTACGCCTCGCTGGCGCGGCGCACCCGCCGACCCCGGCTCGCGGCGGCGTCGATGACCGCCGCGCTGCTGCTCGTCGTGGTGCTGCCGGTCGTCGCGATCGCGGGGCTCGTCATCCGCGAGGCGCTGGCGGCCCTGCCGGCGCTCGGCCGGCTGCTTACGGGGCTGAACCCGCACGACGTCGCCGCGCGCCTTGCGCAGTCCCACCCCGCCCTGGCCCGGCTCGTGCCGACGCGCCTGCTGGAGGGCCTGCCGGACGCGGCGCAGGCGCTCGCGTCGGTGGCCGGATGGGCGGCCGAGCGCGCCGGAGGCCTGGTCGGGGGCGCCGCGACGTTCACCACCGAACTCGTCATCGACGGTTTCCTGCTGTTCGTGTCCGCCTATTACCTGTTCCTGGACGGGCCCGGGCTGCTGCGACGGCTGGTGCGACTGGTTCCCGTGGAGGAGCGCCACGGCGCGGAGCTGTACCGGGAGTTCCGGGACACGGTGTTCGCGGTCCTGTGGGGGACGGTGGCCATCGGCGTCGTGCAGGCGGCGCTCATGGCGGCGGCGTTCCTCGTGACGGGCGCGTCGCGGCCGCTCTTGTGGGCGGCGGTGGTGTTCGTCACGTCGATGCTGCCGCTGGTGGGTTCGGCGATCGTGTGGATTCCGGCCGGGGTGCTGACGCTGGTGTCGGGGCACACGTGGCAGGGCCTGTTCGTGCTCGCGTGGGGCGGCGCGGTGGTGTCGACGGTGGACAACATCCTGCGGCCGCTGCTGGTGCGCGGGCGGCTGCGCATCCACCCGCTGCTGGTGTTCCTGTCGATCTTCGGAGGGCTCGCGACCTTCGGCGGCATCGGCTTCGTGCTGGGGCCGCTGGTGGCGTCGCTGTGCTCGGCGCTGGTGCGCATCTGGGAGCGCGACTTCGCGCCGCCGCCCCCGGAGGCACCCGCGCCCGCTCCTGCGCCGCAGCCGGAAGGACTGCTGCCGGCGCGGCCGGCGCACGGCAGGGCGTAGCTGCAATTCCGTGCGCGCACTTGCAGGGGCCTTGATCGCATCGGCGCATCAGCGTATCATCGTTTCATGCGCACGACCCTCACGCTCGACGACGATGTGTACGAGGCGGCCGAAACCCTCGCGCGCTCGGCCGGCCGGCGACTCGGGCAGGTCGTTTCGGAGTTGTTGCGCCGCGCCCTGCGGACCCCGTCCCCGCCGCGCCGCGGAAGGGCGCGGTTTCCGACGTTCGACGTCCCTGCGGACGCCCCGATGATTCCCGCGGGACGCATCCAGAAGATACTCGATGAAGAAGGCGGCATCTGACCGGGAAACCCTCCTTCTGGACGTCAACGCGCTCCTGGCGCTTGGCTGGGCCAACCATCAGTTTCATGCGGCTGTTCTGGAGAGACTCGATCGCAAGCCTCCCCCGCTGTGGGCGACCTGCGCGCTGACCCAACTCGGATTCGTGCGCCTGTCCAGCAACCCGGCCGCCGTCGGCACGCACAAGAGTCCCGCCGAGGCCCTCGATCTGCTGACGGCGCTGGTCGCCGACCCGCTCCATGTCTTCGTCGGGGCACTGCCGCCGGCGGGCGACGTGGCGGGAGGATTCTCACGCATCCTCGGCCACCGGCAGGTGACGGATGCGTACCTGGGTGGTCTGGCGCGGAGCTGCGGGGCCCGGCTGCTGACATTCGACCGCAGGCTCGCTGCCGTCGGTGACATCGGGGCCGTCGAAACGCTCCCGGCCTGACGCCGATCCGAGCGGGCGCTGACCCGACGGGAATGTCGCACATTGTGGGGGCCCGGATGCGAGGCCGCCCTTGCGCGCGGGGCTTGGGCGCTCAAGCTTCCTTATTGCGCGGCGGTCGCGGAGCGCGCGCGGGTGCCGGTGACAGCCGGGGGATGGCCGGGATCGGCAGGCCGGAGCATCGCGGGGCGAGTGCCGCCGTCCTTACGGGGCGGCTGGGCGCGGGCCCGTCGCGGACAACCGGCTCGGACCGGGCGGCGTCCGGCGGGACGCCGAGGGCGGTCCTCGCATCATCGGGGGGGACATCCGTGCGAGGCGGCGACCGCCGCGCGCGGGCAAGGTGCGGAACGGCGTTCCGGGTGGGCGGTGCGCGTGGGGGGCATGGCGGCCGCCCGCCCGGGACGGCCGCGACAGGTCGCCCGAAATCCCCAGGAGTTTCCGCTGCTTGCGTCGTTCCATCCCGCGGCCGTTTCATTGGGCGCGGACGACGGAGCGTGGGCGCTGGCTTGCAGCCGGGCGCTCGCGGAGCTGGATCGATCGGCCCGGGGCGACGGGGATCCGGAGCGGGCGCTCGTCGTGTGGGTTGCGGCAGTGCGCTCGGGCGTCGGCGCGGGCGACGGAGCCGCGCTCGTGCGCCGGACGCTGCTGCGATCCCCGCCGGGCGGCGAAACCGCACTGCGCTGCCTGCGGGCGCTCGCCCGGGCCGGCGAACCCGTCGATGTTCCGCATCTGTCTGCCGCCGTAACGGGCAACGGACGCGGCGCGCGCATCGCCCTCGCCGCGCTGGCCGAAGTCTCGCGGCGCGATCGGCGCGCGCATGCCCGGGTCGTCCGGGCCCTGCACGGCCCGCTGCGCGCCGATGCCGCGCTGTGGCTGTCGCACCTGTGTACGCGGCGTGCGCTCGACGCCCTGGCCGGCACGCTGCGGGCACCCGGCGCGGCGGGGCTGCACGCGGCGACGGCTCTTCTGGCGGCCGAGGACGATCCTTTCGCCTTCGAGGTGCTCTGCGAGCGGCTGTGCGAGCCGCGCGAGAGCGTGGCCGCGGCGTTCGCGCTGCTGGGCGCCGGGCCGGAGGGGATCCGCCTCCGTCAGGCGCGCTCGGCGCTGGCCCGGTGGGTGCGCAGGGGTGCGGCCCCGGCGGCCTTCGGGCGCGACACCGCGGCGGTGGTCTTGACCGGCGCAGGATGGGACGAGGACCGGGAGGCGACCCTTCGTGCGCTCGCGTCGGAGGACTCGCGGCTCGCCCTTGCAGGGGCGCGGGCCGCCTGGCAGCTCGGGGACGCGGCGCGTGCACGGGCGTCGGTGCAGATGCACCTGCGGCGAGGCTCGACGACCGCGGCGCAGGCGCTCGAACTGCTCGTGCGCTGGGCGGACCTGGGCGACGAGGCGGCGCTGGGCGGGGCCAGGGCGGCGATCGCGACCCGGGCCGCCATGTCGCGCGGCGCGATGTTCGAGATTCTCGTGCGATCCGGCCAGCCGGCGCTGCAGGAGCCGGTACGCCGCGCGATCGAGAAGGCGACCGATGCGGCTCTGGACGCCGCGGCCGCGCTCGCGCGGCTGCGCGAGCCGCCGGGGGTTCTCCCGCCCGTGTGGCTGTAGGAAACGGAGGCCGAGCACGACGATCAGCCTCGGGCGAGCAGGGGATTGCGTACGACAAGGCCCTGGAAACGGCCGAAATCGCGATCGGCGCTCCACAGCTCCCGAACGCCGTTGTGCAGGCAGATGGCCATGACGCGGGCGTCGTGGACGCGCGGGCCGGTCACGCGCCCGGTTTCGACGGTGCCGCGCAATGTTTTCCAGTACCCGTCCGCCTCGCCGAGCGGGACGACCGAGGGCGACTCGAGCCAGGCGTCGACCTGCTCCAGCGCCTGCGCGAGCGGGGTCGGCGGCTTGAAGATCGCCGGGTGTGTGACGATGGCGAGGAACTCGTGGACGCACGGCCAGGGCAGGCCCCACGCGTCGCGCCCCTCGGCCAGCCCGGCCACCGCCGAGTAGGCCGCCTTGTGGAAGGGGGAGTCCTCGCGGTGGGCGTACACGAGGATGTTCGTGTCGACGGCGATCACGAGCCGCGCCCGGAGTAGGAGAGGTCGCGCAGCCGGGCCCAGTCGCCGCCGGCGGCGCCGGGCTGGAGTCCGCGGCCGCGGAAGGTCGCGCGACGCAGGCGGAATGCCCCGCTCTTGCGGCGGCGGGCGAGCACCTCGCGCAGACCCGCCTCGACAAGGGCCCGTACGGTCGTGCCCTGGCGGGCGGCGACGGTTCGGGCCTCGCTCAGCAGCGGATCGGCAATATCGATGGTGGTCTTCATGTTGCCGACAATATCAAACGTCACCGCAGGCCGCAACAAGCGCGTCGAGCCGCGCGGAAGGCCGAAACGGGTGCACGGAGCGGGCACCGGGCCGCGCGTCGGGAGCGTCAGCGGATGGCGCGCGCCAGTTCCTCCCGGCTCGCCTTCGCGCCCCGGCGGATCAGCTCGCGTGCGGCCTCGACGCGGTCCCACGTGTTGCACAGCAGCACGCCGCGCACGCGTCCCTCGGCCAGGTAGTACACGACCCCCGTGCGGTTCTCCTCCTGCCACGAGGCCACGGTCTCCAGCCGGTTGTCCAGGTCGCCCACCGCCTCGAACCCGAAGTCGAACAGGTCCGAGTAGAACATCGGCATGTGGTCGTACGGCTCGTCGGCCCCGGCCATGTTGCGTCCGGCCTGGCGCCCCTGCGCGATCGCGTTGTCCTGGTGCTCGACGCGCACGCCGCGCTCCAGCGCCGCGTACGGGAAGAACGCCGCGTCGCCGGCGGCGAAGATCTCGGGCCGGCTCGTGCGCAGGCGCGAGTCGACGACGATGCCGTCGCCCGTCGCGAGCCCGGCCTCCCGCGCCAGGCGCACGTCCGGCTCGATGCCGACGCCCACCACCGCGACCGACGCGTCGAACTCGCGCCCGCCGCGGGTGCGCACGCGGCAGCGGTCGAAGTGCTTGTCGAACGCCGCCACCTCGTCGCCCGCCAGCACTTCCACACCGCGCTCCCGGTACATCCGCAGGAGCGACAAGCCCAGCGCGCGCGGCACGATCCGCGGCAGAACGTGCTGTTCCGGGAAAACCAGCACGACGTGCATCCCCGCGACGGCGAGCGCCGCCGCCATCTCGGAGCCGATGAAGCCTCCGCCCACCACCACGGCCGTGTCGCCCGGACGCGCCAGCGCGCGCACGCGCTCGTAGTCGTCCAGAGTGCGGAAATACTCGACGCCCGCGAGGGATCCGCCGGGCACGGGAAGCCGGCGCGGCGTGCCGCCCGTCGCCAGCAGGAGCTTCCCGTAGCGGTAGCAGTGCCCGTCCGCGTCCAGGGCGCAGCGCGCCTGCGGGTCCACGCGGCCCACCGACTCGCCCGCCAGCAGCGTCGTGCCGTTCGCGGCGTACCACCCCTCGTCGTGCAGGAAGATGTCGGGCACCTTCTGCGCGCCGGTCCACAGCTTCTTGCTCAGCGGCGGACGGTCGTAGGGCAGGTGAGGCTCGCGCCCCCAGAGCAGGATGCGCCCGCCCCGATCCACCTCGCGGATGCCCTCCACCGCATTCGCGCCCGCCAGCCCGCTGCCCACGATGACGTAGTCGAAGTCGTATGCGCCCATCGGCCGCCCCCCCGCCTGCCGGGGAAGATGCGTACGGCGTCGCCCGCGCGCCCGCAGCAGGGAACGCCAAGGCGCCAGGGACGCCAAGGGCGCCAAGAAGAACAGGAAACGGGAAGACTGATGCCGGACCCGACAACCCTGGCGAATCCTGGTGCCCTTGGCGTCCTGGCGGTCGCTCTTTTCGCCTGCGCGGATTGCCCAACAATTCCGGGTGGTTGCGCCGCTCCGCCGCGCCGGACCGTCCGCGTCCGGAAGGTTTTGACACCGGCCCCCGCCGGCCCTAGCCTTGCCGGCCTTTTCGCGGCGCCGCACGCTCCTGGAGCCGGCGTCGCCGCCGGAGGCAGCCGATGCGCAAGGATTTCCTCTGCACCACCGACCTGACGCCCGAAGAAACCGCACGCCTGTTCGACCTGGCCGCCGACGTCAAGGCGAACCCGGGGCGCTACAGCGGCGCGCTTTCCGGCCGCAGCCTCGCGATGATCTTCCAGAAGTCGTCCACCCGCACCCGCGTGTCGTTCGAGGTCGGCATGACGCAGATGGGCGGCCACGCGCTCTTCCTGTCGCCCAACGACATGCAGATCGGCCGCGGCGAGACCGTCGGCGACACCGCGCGCGTGCTCAGCCGCTACGTGGACGCCATCATGGCGCGCGTGTTCGCCCACAAGGACGTGGAGGAGCTCGCGCGTCACGCGACGGTGCCGGTGGTCAACGGCCTGTCGGACTACAACCACCCGTGCCAGGCGCTCGCCGACTTCCTCACACTGCGCGAACACAAGGGCACGCTGCAGGGGCTGCGCATCGCGTGGGTGGGCGACGGAAACAACGTGGCGCACTCGGTCGTTCTGCTGGGGGCCCGCACCGGCGTCTCCGTCTCGCTGGCCTGCCCCGAGGGGTACGAGCCCGACGCGGGCGTCCTGCAGCGCGCCTCCGAGGAGGGCGCCCGCACCGGCGCGAAGTTCCAGGTGGTGCGCCATCCGGACGAAATCGTGCGCGGCGTCGACGCGGTCTTCACCGACGTCTGGGTCTCGATGGGACAGGACGCGGAGAAAGAAAAGCGCCGCAAGGTGTTCGCCCCCTACCAGGTGAACGCCGCCCTGATGGCGAAGGCCGGAAAAGACGCGCTGTTCCTTCACTGCCTGCCCGCGCACCGCGGCGAGGAAGTCACCGACGAGGTGGTCGACAGCGCGCAGTCGGTCGTGCTGGACGAGGCCGAAAACCGCATGCACACGCAGCAGGCGCTGCTGCTGATGCTGCCGGCGTAGCGCTGAAGGAGCCGGTCGTGACGACGCCGGAGCTGATCGATCTCGCCGAGAAATACGGGACGCACAACTACAAGCCGCTCCCGGTGGTCATCTCGCGCGCGGAAGGCATTTGGGTATGGGACCCCGAGGGCCGCCGCTATCTCGACTTCCTGTCGTGCTACTCCGCCGTCAACCAGGGCCATCGCCATCCGAAGATCGTGCAGGCGCTCGTCGAGCAGGCCGGTCGTGTCACCGTGACCTCGCGCGCGTTCCACAGCGACCAGATCGGCCCGTTCTGCAAGGAACTGTGCGAGCTGACGGGCATGGACCGCGCGCTGCCGATGAACAGCGGCGCCGAGGCCGTCGAGACCGCGCTCAAGACCGCGCGCAAGTGGGGCTACCAGCGAAAGGGCGTCCCCGACGGGCGCGCCGAGATCATCGCCTGCGCCGACAACTTCCACGGGCGCACCATCACGACGGTCTCGTTCTCGACCGAGCCCCTGTACCGCAACGACTTCGGCCCGTTCACGCCCGGATTCAAGGTGATTCCGTACGGCGACGCCGAGGCGCTGGAACGCGCCATCACGCCGGAGACCGTTGCTTTCCTGGTCGAGCCCGTGCAGGGCGAGGCCGGCGTGCGCATTCCGCCGCGGGGATATCTGAAGCATGTGCGGGAGCTCTGCACGCGCGCCACCGTGCTGCTGATGCTGGACGAGGTGCAGACGGGCTTCGGACGCACCGGCCGCATGTTCTGCGCGGATCACGAGGGCGTGAAGCCGGACGTGTACATCGTGGGCAAGGCGCTGGGCGGCGGCGTGCTGCCCATCTCGGCCGTGGCGGGCACCGAGGCCGCCATGGGCGTTTTCAAGCCGGGCGAGCACGGCAGCACCTTCGGCGGCAATCCGCTGGCGTGCGCCGTGGCGCGGGCGTCGATGCGCGTGCTCGTCGAGGAGCGCATGCCGCAGCGCTCGGCGGAACTGGGCGAATACCTGATGACGAGGCTGCGCACGGTGCGCAGCCGCCACGTGAAGGAGGTGCGCGGCCTGGGCCTGTTCGTCGGCGTCGAGCTGCACCCCGAGGCCGGCGGCGCGCGGCGCTTCTGCGAGGCGCTCATGGCCGAGGGCCTGCTGTGCAAGGAAACGCACGAGCACGTCATCCGCTTCGCGCCGCCGCTGGTCATCACGCGCGAAGACGTCGACTGGGCCTTCGAGCGCATCCGAAGGGTGCTGGAGGCGTAGGCGCCGGCCCCCTCCCCGGCCCTCCCCCGAAAGAGCCCGGGGGAGGGAGTGTGCGCTGGCAGCGCCTCCGGCGCCTTCTCCCTCCCCCGCGCTTTTTGCGGGGGAGGGTCGGGGAGGGGGCTCCCTGCACGATCCCCGGACCGGGCGCACGGGCCCGGGTGACAACCCAGTGCGAGCGCGCAGAGGCCTCGGGGCCCGCGCGCACAAGGAGCAAGACCCCATGCGCCGCGAACGAATTCTCATCCTCGGTGCCGCCGGACGCGACTTCCACAACTTCAACCTGGTCTGGCGCGACGACCCGTCCGTGGAGGTGGTCGGATTCACCGCCGCGCAGATCCCCGGCATCGACGGCCGGCGCTACCCCGCCGAGCTGGCCGGGACGCACTACCCGCAGGGCATTCCGATCTTCGACGAAGGCGATTTCGAGGCGATCGTGCGCGACCTGGGCGTCCAGCGCGTGGTCATGGCGTACAGCGACACGGCGCACGAGACGGTGATGCACCTCGCGTCCCGCGCGCTTGCGGCCGGGGCGGACTTCTCGCTCTGCGGACCGCGCACGACGATGATTGCCTCGTCGCTGCCGGTGGTCGCCGTGACGGCGGTGCGCACCGGGTGCGGCAAGAGCCAGACCTCTCGCTACGTCGCGGACTTCCTGCGCGAGGCCGGCCTGCGCGCGGTCGCCGTGCGCCACCCCATGCCCTACGGCAACCTCGTCGAGCAGAAGGTGCAGCGCTTCGGCAGCTACGAGGATCTCGCGGCGCACAAGTGCACCATCGAGGAGCGCGAGGAGTACGAAAGCCACATCGACAACGGCACCGTCGTGTACGCGGGCGTGGACTACGGAGCGATCCTTGTCCAGGCCGAGCGCGAGGCGGACGTCGTCATATGGGACGGCGGCAACAACGATCTGCCCTTTTTCCGGCCGGATCTGTGGATCGTCGTGGCCGACCCGCTGCGCCCGGGCCACGAACTGAAGTTCCACCCGGGCGAGACGAACTTCCGCGCGGCCGATGTCGTCGTGGTGAACAAGGTCACCGACGCGAAGAAGGCCGACGTGGACGCCGTGGTCGCGAACGCGAAGGCGCTGAATCCGGAGGCGACCGTGGTGCTGGCCGCGAGCAAGCTCACTCTGGACAAGCCGGAGCAGGTCAAAGGCAGGCGCGTGCTGCTGGTGGACGACGGGCCGACGATCACGCACGGCGGGATGCCGTTCGGAGCGGGCAAGGTCGCGGCGGAGAAGCACGGCGCGGGGGCGACGGTGGATGCGAGACCGTATGCGGTCGGGAGCATCCGCGGCACGTTCGAGAAGTACCCGCACATCGGGCAGACGCTGCCGGCCATGGGCTACAGCGACACGCAGATCCGCGAGCTGGCGGAGACGATTCGCGCGACGCCGTGCGACGTGGTCGTGAGCGCGACGCCCATCGACCTCGGCAAGCTGCTGAAGGTGGACAAGCCGGTGGTGCGCGTGCGCTACGAACTGCAGGACCTGGAGAAGCCGACGCTGCGCGAGGTGCTGCAGGGGTTCGCGGCGAGGGTGCTGCGGGCGTAGGCGGGGAAGCGGCGGCGTGCCGCCTCGGTCTACGGGCGCGGGCAGCGGTTCGAGTACGCCGCGCCGGGGACCCAGCCGCTGCGATCGACGACCGTGCCGCGGGAGTTGAACACGCGGACCTCGTAGTTGACCTCGCGGATGTTCCAGAACGTGAAGGGGAACGCCGCCTGGAGGTTGAAGCGCCACACGTCCTGGCGGTACGTGGTGCCCGGGCGGACGCAGACCGACACGCCGTTCACCTTCTTCAGTTGCAGGTTCACCGAGGCGCAGATCTCCGCGGTGGCCGACCCCGCCGGAACGAGATCCATCGCGCGGACCGCCGACTTGCAGCGGCCGCCTTCCTTGTACGCGAGGGCGGCGCCCACCCATGCCGGGTTGCGCGTGGTCGTCGTGGCGTGGATGACTCTCCAGCCCGACTGGTAGAAGGTCGTGACCAGCGCCGACTCGGCGGTGGCGAATCCTTCCTCCTCGTGCAAGGAGTCGGTTTCCGCGCCACAAGCCGCGATGAGGGAAACGACCGCCGCGCAACGTGCGAAACGAACTGCGAGGGAACGCATGGGCGACCCGGTCCGGGAGGGGGAAGCGAGGCGCCCGCCCCGGCGCGGCGCCTCGGCACCTCCGCAGACGCGGACGGGTCGGCCCCTCTGACACGAGGCCCGACCGGAGGCCGGCCGGGCGATCTCGACGCACCGCGTCCGCGCTGTCAGAATGCGGTTCGGCCCGGCGTCGGTCCGCAGGAGGCTTTCCATGCGTCGGCGACTCTGCGTGCATCCGGCCGTCTTCGTCCCGGCCCTGTTTCTCGGGTGCGCCGCACCGCCCGCGGCTCCGGTGACCGTCGTCGTGCAGTCGGGCGGCGGCGTCTTCCGCCTTCCGGCGGTCGGGAGCGTCGAGACGACCGTCGTGCTGCGCGGTACCGAACGCGGAACGGTGTCGGCGCACAATGGCAACGACCGCCTCGCAGGCGTCCTCGTCACGCGGGTGGACCCGGACGGCATCCTCTTCTCGCGGCGCTTCGTGGGCGCGGGCGAAACCGACACGGGCCCGGAGGTCCTGGTGCAGGCGGGGTGGACCATCCGCGTCGCCGTGGACGTGTACAAGGACATCGCCGGCGCCGTGCACGCGTGCGTCGCGCAGTTCGACTCCCAGTGTGCGATTGCCTTCGAGGCGCAAGGGGACTTCGTCCTGCAGCCGTAGAGCGCGCGGGGGCTTCGTCCGGGTGAACAGAGATATGCAGGGCGGCCAGTGGCGGCACCCTCGGCCGCCGTTGGTGCCCCGTGCGCCGGCGCGTGCCGCCGACAGGGAACCGACCGACAAGTCGGATATCGTCGGCCTCCCGCGTCGGAGTGCCCGATGCGCCCGATCCGCGGGGGCGCTACGACACGAACCCCGGGAACCGGACGCGGTCCAGCGACCGGACGGCAGGCGCCTCCAAAGGCTACGGCCTGCGCTTCGACTGCGACGTGCTGCTGTAACTTCCACCGGAGGCCGGGAACTGGGCGAATCTCATGGTCCGTCCGTGAAGCCCAGTCGCCGGCGGGGGTTGCCGACGCTTCAGATCACGCGGCGCACGCCGCCCTTGCGCAGGATGCCGAACCCGTACCTGTACACGTCCGGGACGTCGATGCGGCCGCCGCCGCGGTCGGCCACAACGCCGATGCGCTGCAGTTCCTCGAAGGCGGCGTTCGGATCGCCCTCGAATCCGTCGGCGACCCGCACGCGGGACAGAGCGCGGACCACCTCCCGCCGGGGGAGGAAGAGGTTCTCGCCGCGCAGGCCCTCCAGCCGGCCCACGACCGGAAAGTCCTCCTTCAATTCGGCGACGCGCCGCAGAGACGCTTTCTCCAACGAGAGCTGCAACTCGGCCGGCGTCAGCAGCCTGCGGAAGGCGGCGCCGGGGCCCCGGGCGAGGGCGACCTCCGCCGCGCCCCGGACCAGTTGCACCAGCGCGCGCGGCGTGACCCTCAGGTGTGCGTCCTGGAGGTGGTTCAGGAGCCACCTGTGGCTCAGACCCTTGGTTGGCCCCACCCCCATGTACGGCCCGACCAGAGCGCGCGTGAAGCGCCACTGCGTCTCCTCGTCCAGTTCCGCCGGCGGCATCCAGCCGAGTGCCGCGCGTGTCAACGGCAGGTGCGCCACATCCTGGAGCCACGAACGCAGCCCGTCGTCGGCGCCCATGCGCCGCGCTAGCAGCGCGTAGAGCCGCGCGCCGTTCCAGTCGAGCAGGACCGAGCGCGCCTCGAGCTTGGTGGCGTCGGCGAACGAGGCGAGCGCCGCCTGGAAGAGGTCCTCGCGCAGCAGCACCTTGCCGCGCAGCCGCTCGTACCGCTGAGAGAGCGAGAACCACACGTCGAGCAGGCCGGAGGACACCCTCTCGCGCACGGCACGGTCCGTCGTCCCGACCCGGTCCAAATGGTCGTAGACGACGAACCAGGTCTCCCCCGCCCCGCGCTCGACGGCGTCCAGCCGGGCATACAGGTCGGCCAGGCAGGCGCGGGCCTCGGCCACCCATCGCGCCGGGTGGCCGGGGTCCCCTTCGTAGGCCCGGGCGAATGCGGGCGGCAACGCGCCCGTGGCGGCACCTTCGGCCTGCAGCCGGCCGCACAGATGGCCGAGCCAGAAGGCGCGGATGTCGTCCGGACCGGCCTGCGCTGCGAATTGTGCCAGGACATGCGCGGGCGCGTGGACCGTTCCCTGCTCGCAATAGCCGTCGATGCGTCGTCCCTCGGGCGCGCCCTCCACGATTCCCGAGAGCGGGACGCTGCGGCGCTGCGCCGCGCGCAGGAGCTGGAAGAGCGCGGTCTTTCCCGCGCCGCGCTCGCCCCGCACCACGAGCACGCGCTGCTGGAGTGCCTGCCGGTGCTGCGGTCCCGGCAGGAACGTGCGCAGCACTGCGTCGTCGTCGTCGGCATCGACGGGCACCGCGGCGAGCACCTGCAGCAGCGACAGCCTTTCCTCGGCGGCGAGCGCCTTTCCCGGCATGCTAGTCCTCGTCGGACGCGCGCGGGGGAGCCACGACATCGGCGATGGGGTCGAAGTGCGGCAGGATGCCCCGCTCGAGCTGCGCCAAGGAGTCGGTGCGCGTCAGCTCGTCGCGGTACCCCACGAGCAGTGCATGATGCGCCGTCTCCTGGTCGAGCTGGGGCGTTTCCTCCAAGTCCCGGTAGATGGTCTCCCGGCACAGGTCGTACGTCGTGCGCCGCCACTGCTCCACGACCGGCCGGGACAGGTCGCTGTCGAACGGGAGCGGGATCATGGTCTGGACCATCCGCACGTTGCGTTCTTCGGCCGGGCGCAGCCGGCAGACCGCATCCAGCACCAGGCGCAGACCGTCGCGTGCCTGCGCACCGGCGCGCGCCAGCAGCAGGTCGGTGTGCGACAGCCGGTGCAGCGCCAATCCACCCAGGTCGTGCAGACCCGCCCGGCTGTCGAGCAGGACGACCTGCGGCGCCACACGCTCCGCGACGGCCTGCAGGAGCGCGCGCAGAGCGGCTTCGGCGGGGCTGGCCTCGCCCCGCTCCGTGCCGGCCAGGTAGTCGAGCCGCGCCAGCTTCTCCAGATACCCCGGGCCGAGCCTGCCGGCCGGCAGCACGAAGAGCCCCTCGAAGCCCTCGACCGGTTCGGGCGCCACGTCGCCCACTTCTCCGGTGGCCACGTAGGACAGGACGTGGTCGAGCACGCCGCTCGCGGCTCGCGCGCCGAGGAACCCGCCCAGTCCCGGCGCCTCGAGGTCGAGGTCGATCGCGACGACCTTGAGACGCCGCTCGGCGGCCAGCCGTGCGGCGACGCAGGCGAGCGTCGTCGTCCGCCCGACGCCGCCCTTGAACGAGTAGAACGAGACGACGTGCGGCACGTCCGGCGGCCTGCCGCCGCCCGGCCCGAGCCACGAGTCCTTGCTCTGAAGCACGACTCTTCCCAGAAGCCAGCGGGGCGGGGCGGTTCGCCTGCCGTCGGGCAGCTCCACCTCCCGTGGCCAGTCCGGGGGCCAATCGGCGTGTTCCCGCAGCAGCTCGCCGGCGATGCGCCGATGGGCGGGGGAGCCGCCGCCGTCCACCACGGGCCCGGCGAACCAGGCCCCGATGGCCGCCGCCAGGTCCTCTTCCAGGCCCCGCAGGTCGGATACCGCACCGCGGTCGGCGGCGACCCGGACCCGTCCCCGTGCGTCGCGCACCAGCAACAGCCTGGCATTTCCGGTCGCACGTGCCACGAGCGTCCGGAGCGCGCGCGGCAGGACATCGTCGGGTGCAATCCAGGCCATCACAGGTTCCCGGGGTCGAAGGCGGCCGCCAGCCAGAGCGCGGCGAGCAGGGAGTCCAGCAGGCCCGAAGTCTGCCGGACCAGCGCGGGGGCATCCGGCGCGTGGGAGCCGGTGGCGTCGTAGCGATGATCCGGTCTCCATCGGGCGAGCGGCGTGCCGGCGGGCGCTCCGCGCGTCACGGGAAGCCGCCGGGCACGCCCGTCCAGTGCGAAGGCGATTTCCAGCAGGGCGTCGGCGTCCGCACCCTGCTCGTGTCCGAGAGCCTTGCGCAGCGGCTCGATCGTCACGCAGGCCTTGCGCGCGCATTCGGGGGCAAACCCTGCCAGATGCCAGGACTGGTCGGGCGACGTGACGAGAAGCGCCTGTGCATCCTCCTGGTGACGCAGGCCCGCCGAAAGCAGGGAAATCTGGTCTCCCGCCAGCATCGGCCGCAACATAGCACACCGAGCGGGCGGGGACAGCCGAGCCCCGCCGCGAGGAAGCACTGTCGGCTCGCGGCGCCCGGACGGCTCACCCCCCGGAACGGCCCGCCCCGACTCCGCTGCGCTCCCCGCGTTGACTCCCCCCTCAGCCGATGCCAGGGTCCGGGCAGCAGCGGCACCGGACGGCGCGGGGGCGCCCATGCGGGTCGTGGTTTCGTACGACATCTCCGACGACGCCGCCCGCCGGCGCGTCGCCCAGGCCCTGCACTCGGTCGTCGGCCGCGTCCAGTACAGCGTGTTCGACGGCCAGACCGACGAGACCGCCCTGCGCCCTGCCCTCCACCTCGCCCTGGCCGACATCGACGCCGCGACCGACAGCATCCGCGTCTACCGGCTGTGCTCCGCCTGCGCCCGACGCGTGGACGTCTTCGGCCGACACGAACCGCCGACCGACATCGACGTGCAGGTCCTGTGACACATGCCTTCCGGTCACCCCCATCGCGATCGGCACGGATGGAGCCGGGCATGTCAATGGGGTGCAGCTCGCGCCAGATCCGGCTCGTCGTGCGGACCGGCCGGCCGCCCTCACCCCCGACCCCTCTCCACACGGGCCACAACCGTACTGCCCTTTTCGATCGCACAGCGGCC
>Ga0172368_10003038_pt1 | contig 20734 bp, 18 predicted proteins | sample Lak11m_FD_114540 | JGI IMG/M metagenome (GOLD analysis project Ga0172368, IMG submission 114540) | Freshwater microbial communities from Kabuno Bay, South-Kivu, Congo - kab_022012_11m | ecosystem: Environmental > Aquatic > Freshwater > Lake | place: Democratic Republic of the Congo: South-Kivu...
TCAGGCATTGCCGCAGCGCTTTCCACGCCGCCTCGGTGAGCCACGCGCCTTCGTCCACCCAGATGCGCTCGACGTGCAGCGAGCGGAAGGACTCGCCATACGCCCCGGCGGGCCGGAAATACAATACCGTGCCATTGGTGAATTCCAGCCGGTAATACGGCTTGCGTTGAATCTTCAGGTTGCCCACCGCGTTGCGCCCGACATACTGCCGCAGTGCGGCGCTGGCGTCGAGCTGGTACTCGATTTCCTCGATGAGCGAATCGAGATGCCCCTGCTGCGGTGCGGCGATGAGGCCGGCAGCGCCCGGCGTGGTGGTGGCGAAATACAACGCGTCAGTGGTTATGTTCGTAGTCTTTCCCACGTCCCTTCCATCGAGATGGATGATATTGCGTGCGGAGCAACGTAAATCCTCAATCTGATGCGGCCAGTAGCGCCGGGGCGCGCCATCCCGATTGAGCAGGATCATCTCCCCCCACAGCACCGGATCGGTGAACACCGCTTCCAGCACGGCCTGGTCCGGCGCCGGCAGTTGTGTCTTTGTCTGACGAATGACATCGATCATGAGCGACTCCCCGCCGGCAGCGTCGGCAGCAGCTCGCGGCAATCTCCACACAGCACTTGATAGTCCGGCATCCGACTTGACTTCCTCTCGCCTCGTCGCGCATGAATTGCGCAGAAGGAGGACTTCACCGATGACTCTCGATCAGGCGCTTGACGCCTTTGCCGCACACCAGCGGACCCAGGGGCAGGCGGAAAAAACCGTTGCCATATATGCCCATGACCTGCGCCGGGTGTTCCACGGAACGGAAGCCCAGTTCCTGGACTCCCTCACCGCCCCCTGGCTGCACACCCGGCTGTCCGATCCGGCGATGATCCAGTTGCCGGATGGCACGCCGAAGTCACCAATGACCCTCAACCGGGGCCGGGCTGCCCTTCGCGCCTTTTGCGCCTGGGCACATGCCGTCGGACTGCTGGCCCACAATCCCGCCACCGACATCCATCTGCAGCGAGCGCCGCGTACCGCGCCAGCCTTCCTGACCGACCACGAAGTGCGCCGCCTGCTCAAAGCCTTGACCGGACGCACCGGGCAACTTGCGAAACGGGACCGCGTGCTGGTGGAAACCTTCCTGGGCACCGGCATCCGCCTGCAGGAGCTGGTCTCCCTCGACCTGGATGATGTCGATCTCGATGCCAAGCACCTGCGCATCCGCCGGGCGAAGGGCGGGCAGCCGCAGGTCAAATTCCTGAACACCCACCTGCGCGGGTTGCTCCGCACGTATCTCCAGTGGCGGAAGAAGCAGGGCACCGAGCAGAGCGCCGCGCTCTTCATCAGCCAACGCGGCACGCGCCTGTCACCACGGCAGGTGGGATATCGCTTTACCCACTGGCTTCAGCAAGCCGGCATCGAGAAAGCCATCTCGCCCCACGGCCTGCGCCATACCTTCGCCACCCGCCTCTACAGCCGGACCGGTGATCTGCTCGTCGTCCAGCGCGCGCTTGGCCACCGGAACATCGCCACCACGGAAATCTACACCCACCTGGTGGATGGCGCGCTGGAGGCGGCGCTGGAGCGATTGTGATGCGAGCGGTCGCACGCCTCCGCATCTCATCGGCGAATAGGCCACCTGATCGATACGTTATCGTCCACAACGGCCCGATTACGCCCCGGATGGGGCAAAGGGCCACCGGACAGGGAAACGGCGGTTTTACGGAATCCGTTCATCGTACAGCTGCCGTGTCTCGGGCTTCCTCGATAGCCGCCAAACCCGCGCCGGTTGATCGTTTCCCGGCAAGGGAAGGATTCGTGCCCAGCCGGTACGTCCAGAGCGGGCAGGTCGTTTCGCTGGGACATCCCCTCACCTCGGCATAGTTGCCGCCCATGCAGCTGACGCACTTCGCCCGGATCGCCTTGACTGGCGTGCGCTGTGCCCGTGATGGCCGATGGCCGGAACGGTGATCGAACAGCGGGCATGGCCCGTCAATGCTCGTGTCTCCCTGGCAGTTTCGCACCTCATACACCGTCTCCACGCATTGCAGACACATGTGCCGGATGGCCCTGAGCGGGGTCAGCCTGCGGTTGTTATTGACTGATACCATGTTCATCCTCCGTTCTCTCGCTCGACCGTTGCGCCCCGCGCTCCGATGGGTCAAATGGCCAGTATGCGCAGGACTTTTCCGCTACAACGCCTCGATCCCACCCGGATGGGGGGTAAGGGCCACCGGGCAGGGAATCGTCGCTTCCAGGCCCAAAACCCCCGTGCTAGCCCCATGTTTTACAACAGCCTGTCCTGCCCCGGCATTGCGCAGAAGAGACCTTCTCTGCAGGTTCATCACGCGTCTTCACCCTCGTCACGCGCCGTCTCCGGCTCGTCGCCAGGTAATCTCTGCACTGTTTCCGGCGTTTCCACAGCCTCCGTCGCCCGCGCCGCCGCCTCCTGCGCCAACTCCTGCTGCCGCTGCCGCGCCCGCTCGACCAGTTGCATGGCGTAATCCAGCGGACTCAACTCGCCCTCCGTCGGCCCGTCGCCCTCCCGCATCTTCCGGGTGAGTTTTAAATCAGCCATGTGCATGCGAATCATCCGGTCCAGCCGCTCGGTGGCGTCCCACTGTTCCGCCATCAGCGCGCGAGTGATCTTCAGGCAGTAGATGCAGAGCAGCTCCAACTGCACCAGGTCGCCGCTGCCGTTGAACACCGTCTCCTCGCGGAAGATGTCAATCATCACCGTGAAGAGCGCCAGCTCCTCGGCGCCGAAGATGCGGTTGGCAAAGATGCCATGCACCAGCTTCGCTCTAAGCGGTGCGGCAGTGACAGGCCGCTCGCCTGCCTTCCGGTCGGTGGACTGCAGCCACGTGTCGAAACGCGCGGCCTCATCGGCCGGCAACGCCGACGAAGGGGTCTCCGGTTTTGCTCGACGTTTCGTCAAGGGTGTTCCTCCGTTGTGCCAGTTGGCTTTCGGCGCGAGGAAGGCATTTCGCCTGACTCGCTTTCGCCAGGGCTGTCCCCCGTGTCGGCGCCGCCCACCACCTGCACGAGTCGTAAGACGGCAAGCGCCCGTTCGCGGTCTCGCTGTAAGATTTTCTCAACCCCTCGTCGGCTCAAGCCGGTCTTATATGCGATCTGCGCCACCGTATGTCCCTGCATGCGCAAATCCAATACCTTCATCCGATTGAAGTCCCGCCGCGTGATCGGATGCGGTACGTAGAGCATCTTGCCGGCAGCGTAGTGCTGCAACTCGGTGAGCAAAGCCTTGGGTAATAGCTGCGCCGCGTTCTGATATCGCTTCACGGATCGCCCCATTCGAAACCTCCTCGGGTGCGGATGCTCAATGCGGATGGGAGAATGTCAATGCCGCGCCGCCAGGTGTCTCAGGGAGTAAGGCAATGCGCTCCGCGGTGATCTCTCCAATCGTGCGGCCGCGCAGGAAACAGACCAGGCCATAATCCTGGCCACAGGGAAACTTGAAGCGTCCGCACGTCTGGAAGAGATCGGCATCGGTCCAGCCCAGGGCATGCGCGCACTCACGGATGTCGTTGACCTTGAGGAAGTCGTCGAAGGATGGATGTTCCTCAAAGCGCCAGACGCCGGGGGCGGCAAACGCCAAGATAGGCAGGGACGCCTCCAAGTCATCAAAGTCCTCCAGTTTCTCATCCCGCGCCAGGGCGATGGCCCGCTGCTCATCCAGGGTGTAGCGTGGCTCCGCGACCAGCGGCTGGCCCTCAGCATCCAGCAGACCCCGCACATCCGCCTGGCCGACACGCCCATCGTCGGTGATGATGTCCACCCAACCATGCGGGAACCAGGCATCCGCCGGATGCTGTAGCACGATCTGGCCGGTCCATTGTCCACTGCGATCCTGCACCCGCGGGCCGGAGAGGGCGTCGACCGGGGCGCCTGGCGTGTTGTGCGCGCCGGGGCCGGGGGACGGAAGCGTCTGCGGCACCTGATCCCCCACTACAGCGGCATCCTGGAGCAAGACCGACACCTCGCGACTCAACCGCAGGATCGGCGGCTCATACGTCACGACAGCGGGGTCCGCACAGGCCGCGAGCAACGCCGCTTCCCCGAAGGCGGCCATGGCCAGATCATGCATGTCGTTGAAGCGGGTTTTCAGTGGTTCGTAATGTGCCTCGGGCAGTAGTCCGCGCTCATGGCGCTCACGTGCCGTTTGCATTTGCCGGCGCAGCCATGCGTAATAGGCGGGGGTCAGTCGCCGATAAGCTTTCCCCTCCAGGATGATGTCATCGTCCGCCGGCATGTCGGGAATCTCTACGTGCGACAGATCGGTCGCATAGTGCGGCAACGTGTTAGTGCACATAACCGGCATGACCTGCTCGGTCAAAGATGGCGCTGCTACTGCGGCGGTCATCGCGGCGGTAGAGTCATCGGCGGAATAGTCGTTAAACAAGCTCATCGCCATGCAGGGTGCCTCCTTCTCTGGGTCTCCCATCCGTCCCCGGGTCGCGCGCGCGAGATATCATATAATTCACATATATAAAAAATAAAAAATAAAAAATATGTCTAACTTCTTGGTCCGTCTAGTTTTCATTTTTTTCTCTCCCGTACTGGGAATAAGTAATATCTCACGTATAGAAGAAGAAGAAGAAGCATCCACCAGCGTGAGAGAGAATTTTCATTTTTTTCTCACGCTATGGATGGATCGATTCTTATAAAATTCATGGGACAGGATCTCGAAGGCGTCGAGAATCGTGACCAGCTCTCCCGATGAAGTTGTGGATATGCCGAACAGTACGTCTCATGACTGACGGTCCTTCCCGCCACACCCGGTGGCAACGCGTCGGGTTCTTTCCCCGCTTCATACGTCTTCTTACGGGGGAAGGCCCCAAAATTACGAATCGGCCCGGAAAAAAGTTCCGATGAAGTAATGCGGGCGATGGCCGGCACCACCCATGGTGGCTGACCGCTGGCCAATGGAGACTTGACGGGGGGGCGAAAATCGACTCGTTATCAGAGTTATCACCGCATTTTAAACGAGGAGACTGAGGCGCCATCCAGGCGTGCGTGACCGATGAGACCCGCACGAATCCCAGATGGCGCTCCGTCCCAGGCATGGTGATGGCGGTGGTTTACGCGATGGGCGACCGCAGACCCTCACGATAGCGTTTCAACAGCGTGGTGAACTTATCCGCGGCAATCCGCCAGACCCGCACCGGATGGTGAGAAGCGCCGGCGCCCGGAATGCGGACTTTACGCTGATAGTTCTTCTCCTGTAGGTCTTCCGACAGCAGGTAGCCGTCCTCGGCGAGCTGCTTGCCGATGGTCGTCGTCTCCCAGTTGAGATTCCGTTCTTCGCCGCGCCGGTAGGCGTCACGGACCGCACCGGTGGCCATGGTGATGTAGAGATGCACCGCGCCTTCATCGAGCCGATAGTGCCCAACGACTTTCGCCGGGTGGGGGTCGTCCACGCTATCCTGGTACGGATCGAGAATGCGCACCGTCCCGGAGACGATGAGTTCCATCAGCGTCTGCAAGAAAATCTCCGCCGGGCGCACGTCGTTGACCAGCGTCGTCATGCGGCGCAACACGTCGCGCAGCACGCCGGCGTATTCCTGCGCCAGATCGCAGCCGGCGATTGCCTGGGGATCGAGTCCCACCTGATAGGCGAAATCACGAATCGCCTCCATACTGAGCAGCGATAACGCCGCACTGGAGGACAACCGGATCGCGTTGTCGCCATCCAGGTCCTTGCACTTCAGGTACTCCAGGAATTCCGCTCGCAGGGTGAAGGCGCGCTGTACCCAGAAGGTGTGATCCTGCCGTTGCCACCAGGCGATGAAGGGCACGGGCACGATCTGATAGCGGTGGCATTGGGCCAGACAGCGATAGTAGTGATCGCGCGAGGTGTCGGTCGTGCGAAAATCGACAATGAGGGTGCGCGCGAGCACGGACGGTTCACTATACGGCAAGTCCTCGCCCGTCACCATCAGCATGCATTTCACCGGATAGGCGGTGATGATCTTCGCCCCGGGCGTGGCACGCTTCCGGCCTTGCATGTCGGCATAATCATTGAGCAGGCGGACGGCGTTGCCGTATTGTTGCTGGAGACGATGCCGCTTGAAGTCATCGATGACCCACAGCGCCCCCCGGCAGCGCGCGGCTTCCTGGCGGTTGCTCTCCGGGGTCGATCCCCACGCTGCGATGCGTTCTTTGGTGCCGAAATGCCCCCACAGGCACTGCGCCAGGCGTGCGGTCTCCGTTTTCCCTTTGCCCGAGGAGCCGGCGACAAATAGCGTGAACGGGGTGAAGCCCTGCGTGGTGAGCGGACTGCAAAAGAGCAGCGGGCCCAGGAAGGCGTGCGCCAGCATCGGCATGGTGACATCCGCCGGCGCCAACCGCAGGTAGTCGGTGAGCAGATGCCCGAGGACCGCGCGCACCTCATCATCTGGAGCCTGTTGGAGATTGAGGTTTTGCGCTTTATCATATTCAGCGCCCGGGTCGATGGCGATGGCCAACTCCGCCGAGGGCACCACGGTGCCGTGGTGGATGGTCACCGTGGGCGTGACGAAGCCCGCGGTCGGGTGATGCCCGAAAAAGGCATAGATGGTTTCCGTGCTGGGCGTGCCCGACAGTTGGCCCGATACAATGCGCAGGTCATCCAGATCGGTGGTAGCAAAGAGCGCGCGTGTGCCGGTCACCGCCGAAATCGCGCTGGCCAGTTTCCCATTGCTGGCCCAATGCTCGGCATCAAGACACAGCGGAATCGTCCACTCCTTGCCGCGAATCTCGCCGATGAGCAGCTTGGTGACCGTGGTGCTGCCGTCGGGGCGCACCAGGCCATCGTCGATGATGCGCTCGCGGTGAATGACGATGTGGAAGTTCGAGATCGTCTCCCGCGTCACGATCGGCCCTTGCGCGGTGTCGCGACTGCGCTCGCGCACGATGCCATTATCCTCCAGATAGAAGCTGCACCGTCCATCGGTGTGCACCGGGGTCAGGCCATCGGCCTCGGTCTGCTGCGCGTGGGCGCGTTTCGCCTCGCGCACGTCGCGTTGCGCCTCTTTCAGCGCGGTGCGTAAGTCCGTCATGCTTACCTGTTCCTTTCCGGCACGGCAACGCAGTGCCTTGAGATACGGGGTCTGCTCCAGCGGTGGGCGCTGGGCAATCTGGTGCAAAATCGTGGTAATCATCTCGGCTCGATCGGGCGGCGCCATCTCCGGCACCAGCGCATCAATCGCCACGTCCAGCGCCGTACGTGCGGCGTGGATGATCTCCCGGAACTCCTCGGCCGTGTGCCCAGCGACAAAGAAGCTGCACAGATCCACCTTGGCTGCCAGGAGGAACCGTTGGGCTTCCGCCTGCTCTTCGGGCGAGCGGTCTTGCAAGCGGCTCGCCAATGCCTGTCCTCCCAGGCTCTCTCGGATAGCAAAGCGCTCGGCCAGTTCCGTGCGTGCCTGGCGCTGGGCGTCATCCAGTGGCAGTTCCGCCAGGCGACAGGCGATGCCAGCAGCCTCCAACTGACGTGCCGTGCTCAACGCGCCTTTCCATCCTGCCGCGGAGAGCTCGTTATCCTGGCAGATAATGACCTCTTTCACCCGCTGTAATTTGGGAATGATGCGCGCCCAGTCCTCGTGCCGGATATTGACGGTCACCGGACTGATGCACGGGACGCCGCGCGCCATGACCGCCAAGCAGTCGGTAATCCCCTCGGTGATGATCACCTGGCGCGGGCGCGCGAGCAGGCAATCTTCGTTGAAGAGCTGATTGTTCTCGATGCCCTCCGCGACCCAGGGGCGCTGCTCGGGGTCGTGGGTCGGCAGTTTCTTATATTTACTGCTCTCCCATTTGTTGTCGGGCGTCAGCGGGCATTTGCGTCCGATGAAGTAGGTGACGCGCCCCCGGCTGCGGTACGGGAACATCACGCGCTGGTTGAAGAACGGCAGCACCTTGGATTCATCCCCGGCGTCATTGGGCCGGAACAGCCCACTGGCCAGCAGTTCCTCCGTGGTGAAGTCCAGGCCGTAGAGATGATCACGCAGCCCGTGCAGATCCGCGAAGCCGATGGCGTGCGCGACGAGCATCTCGTCATCGAAGGCATACTGCTGCTGCAGCCAGGCCTTCACTGGCGCATTCTCCATCAGTCGGGCATGATACCAGGCCGCGGCGGCCGTCAGCACCGCCCGCGCGCGCTGGAGGGTCACCTCCCGACGTTCGAGCGAGGTGATCTCGGCATCCGACAAGCCCATGTGCGCCAGTTTGGGCAGGCCGACTTTCTCCGCCAGCCAATCTCGCGCCTCCCGATGACTCTCCGTCATCACGCCGGCGACACCGCTGGTCACCACGCCATGATGCGCGAATTCCACCAGTTGCAGGACATCGCCGCTGATGCCACACCCCCAGCAGCGCCAGAGTTGCGTGTCGCGCTCGACATGCAGTGAGGTGCCACTGACCGAGTGATGCTGGGGACAATCGATGTGGAGCACCGAACCGCGCTCCTCGGTGATGCGATCCCCCCACACGGCCCGCGCCACCTCGCCAATATCCACCGCGGTGATCTGGCGATAATACTCTTTCACTTCATGCACTTGCATCGAAGCCTCCCATTTAATTAATTGTTGTTCAATGCCATCCCTCCCCTAGCGTGAGAGGGGAATGTGATGGTACAGTAAGTCGGCTACATCGTAGCCTCACACCTCTGGAGTCGGGTTGGCGGTGCCGTCATCTACAGGCACACGACTCTCCCCCCGGAAGCAACCCGACTCCAGGGAGAGTGTTACTTCTTTGGCGATGGTTCCATGCGCGCCGTGGCGACCGGGACCATCACGGGGGGTGGCCACGGCAGCGCCGCCTGGTGACGGGCGTTGTAGCGTGCCACAGCCTCCTCGCCCACCGGGATGACATCGATGCGGACGGGGGGCACTTGTTCTGCGCGTACCAGCATCGCCGCCAATCCAGCGAACGCCGCCAGCCGGGGGTGTTGGCGACACACCTCGCGAATCGCCTGTTGTGCCATCCCGCGTGACGGGTAAGGGCCGGCCAGGAGATCGATGCCCGCCTCGACGACGACGCGTCCGCGCTCCTGAATGTCCTGCTCGACTACGAACGCGACGTAGAACACCATGTTCATGCCGCACCTCCTGGGGAGAAGGCCTCCAGGTCCACGAGTCCGAGGAAGGTCTTGCGACGATCCACATCGCGTTTGCCCACCGCCCGCGTCATGCCCACGCGGTCACCGAGCAGGATCGCCGACTGGCGCGCGCGGGTGACGGCCGTGTAGAGCAGGTTGCGATTGAGCATGAACGTGTGCTCGCGATGCACAATGGTGATGACGACGGGAAACTCCGACCCTTGGGACTTGTGCACGGTGGCAGCGTAAGCGAGCATCAGGTCATCGGCAGCCTCCGACTGACGCGGGAGACGAATCTCCCGTCCCTCCACCTCCAACACCAGCATGTCCACGAACTGCCCCGGCTTCTCTTCCTCGGCAACGATATCGCGGATGGTGCCGATGGCACCGTTCATCAGCTCGAGATCGTAGTTGTTTTTCGTCTGCATGACCTTATCTCCCAGGTAGAAGACCGGACGGCGATGGTCCGGTACCGGCGGCACCCGCACGCCGAAGACCTGCTCCTGGATCAACCGCTGGAGCAGGATGTTCAACGCGCGCGTGCCCAGCGGGCCTTTGTTCATCGGCGTGAGCACCTGCACATCGCGGACTGGATCCAGTCCCAGGCGCGGGATGACCTCCCGCATGATCTGTTCCAGCGTGGCGAGGACCATGTCGTCCTCGCGGCAATCCGCGATACGATACCAGGGACGGAGCAGGCCATTCGTGCCGTCCGCGGTCTCGCGCACCTCCCCCCGCAGGATGGCGGTGCAGTTTTCTTTCAGCGTGCCGGCCTGCCGCACCACCTGGTCGAGCACGGTCGTTGGGATGACCTGCCGTGCCAGCAAATCGCGCAGGATGTTCCCCGGCCCGACCGGGGGGAGCTGATTGGGGTCGCCGACCAGGATCAGCCGCGTGCGTGAAAAATCGATGGCGTCCAGCAGGTGCCACATGAGGTGCACGTCGGCCATCGAGCACTCATCGGTAATCACCACCTCCGCGTCGATCGGATTCTCACGAGTGCGCCCCCAAGAAACTCGGTTATACTCCAGCAACCGATGGATGGTTTTGGCCTCCGTGCCGCAGAGCTGCTCCAGTCGCTTGGCCGCCTTACCGGTGGGGGCCGCCAGCACGACGTCATCGCACACCCGGGAGAACATCCGGTAGATGGCGGCGATGGTGTAGGACTTGCCCGATCCCGCCGCGCCGGCGATGAGCGAGAGGCGCTCCCGGCACGCGGTGAGTGCCGCCATGCGTTGACTGGGGTGCAAATCGGGCGCCACCTCGTCGAGTAGCGCCTCCCAATCCGTTTCATCTCCCTCCATGGTGCCGCGCGCGCTCAGCAGGGTGCGGATGATGCCCATCTCCCGCTGCGCAAGGCCCGGCAAGGCGATGACCTCCCGTGCCCCGCCGTCATGGCGATACAAGTTTCCAGCGGCGATTTCTCGCGCGAGGTGCTCGTAGATGACCGTCTGCGCGTTGAGCGTGTCGAGACACAGCGCTTTCACGGCGTCGTGCAACAGGACGTTTTCCTCCAGCCAGCAATGGCCGTCCCCTTCGGCTTTCAGCAACAGATGGCGAAACACCGCGGCGATGCGGGCCGGATGCTCTTTCTCCACGCCCATCTTTTGCGCCATCTCGTCCACGCGGCCGAAGCCGAACCCGGGCAGCAGCCGACACAGCTCATACGGGTTATCTTGCAAGATCGCTTTCGCATTGTGTCCGAGGTGCTCCACCAGCGTCGTGATCTGCCGATGGGTCAAGCCGAACGCGCCCAACCAGGCGCTCAGCGTATTCACCTCGGCGCGCTCCAGCCATTCCCGCCGCAAGGTCTCCAGCACCGCGGGCTTCAGATGTGCTGCCTGTGCAACGCGCCAGGGTTCTTCGCGAATGGCAAAATCAAACTGGTCGCCAAAGGTCTCGGCGATGCAACGCGCGCGCTCCGGCCCGATCCCGTGGAAGGCGGGATTGGTGGCCAGGTAGTGCGCCAGTCCCTCGACATCGACCGGCAAGTCCTGCTGCAACCCCGCCGCGCTGAACTGCCGGCCATATTTCGGGTGTTCGGCCCAGTGCCCGACCAGGCGCACCTCGTCGCCCGCGGACACCATGAACTTGCCGGAAAACTTGACCGACCCTTCGGCAGGGCATTTCAGCACCCCGGCGGTGAAGCGGGGGGACTGATAGAACAGGTGCACAACGCGGCCGTGCACGGTGATGTCTTCAGTAGCCTGTTGCGCCAGGGTGCCCATAAGCGGCTCCTTTCTGCTGCTGGTGCGTGTACCATTGCACCAGCAGCTCTTCCACCAGCGCGCGGGCGCTGGGCCGGTCGCCGGCAAACAGCACCGGAATGTTGTAGTGCGTCATCAACGTCGCGGTGATCGCCAACAGCGATTGCGGGCTCGCGCGCGAGTCATAGCGGCCCTGCAGGATGTCGTCCAGCGCGCCTTCCACCACGATCCAGGCGCGCGGGTAAGTTTTCAATAATGCCAACTCGCGGGCAAAGCGGCCGTGCGCATGGATCACGGTGCTGATGTAGTCCTCCAGGGACTTTCTCTCGACCGCGATCTGCGTTTCATAACCCTGCAAGCTGTAGTCGGCGGCAAGAAGAGCTTTTACCACCGTATTCACACGGTCTGAAAATGAATACGGACGGTTTTCTCTCGAATCGATAACGATGGTAGGTATATCTTTAGGCATGGGTCAGTCTCGCTTTAAATTGATTGGGCATTTTATTGTGTTTTGAGTTGTTACAAAATGCGCAACTAATGACGATATTATCAGGTGAGTTATCTCCGCTTACAGCTAAAGGTATCACATGATCAACCTGGTAATTATCGGTTAGCAAGGTGCCGCACCAATAACATCTCCCATGCTGCTCAGCGAATTTGTTTTTCACATCTTGAGCAGAAAAATGGACAGCCGATTCTCTAGCAGCCTTCCTATTACGATGGAAGTATGCTCGGATATCATCTCGATGCCTCGTTCGATATTTCTTTTGGTTATGAGGCTTATTCGGCCATGACTCCCGGTTCGAATAGCATGCCTTACACCAAGAAGTAAGGCATTGAGGATTATTAGCGTTTTGATAGAAATATTCAGGGGTAGCAGGCTTTTCTTCCCCACATTTTGAACATCGTTTATGCGTGCGAATAATTATCGGATGGTTCTTGCGATAATATTCGGACTTTTTTCGTTGTATTTCTTCTTTGTGCTGCTCACGATAAATTTTCCCGTCAGCGCGATAGCATGCTTTACATGTGGATGTGTATCCACCCTTGCATTGTTTATGCTTTGGGAAATCCGTGATGGGTTGTGTGCTTCCACAACGGCGGCAGGTTTTTAGTGATGGACGGTATTCCATAATCTATCCTTGCCGGCCTATTCTCTATCCCGACCGGCGGGGATATTTCCATCAGTTAGAACTGTGACAGGTCACGGCTCACCCCCTGTTTGGCCGGTGCCGGCGCGGCGGGCGCATCGGCGCCATCGCTCCGGTCGATCCGCTTGTTCAGATACACGTTCGTGCGTGCCTCATCGCCGGACCCTTTCACCGAGACGGTGACATCCAGCAGCACGCCGATGAGCGATTCGGCATCCAGCAGCGCGGCCAGCTCGGAGAGCTTGGTGATGGTCAGCCCCGCCGTCTGCAGGTCAGCCTTCAGCCAGCGCAGGTTGTCCGGCGTCTCCACGGTGTTGTTGCGGAAGAGGCGTCGCCCCTGCAACGGGCCGACGGCGACGACGAGCTCCCACTTGAGGAGCAGGCGCCCGCTGGTCCTCGCGCGGTCCAGGTACAGCCGGTCGATGTAGGCCTGATAGCGTCCGGGCGGCACATCATCAAAGGCTTTGCGCTCGGCGGGTTCACACCCGGCATAGTCATCGTCCAGCCGGGTCAGGTCGGTCAGGAACTCGGTGTTACTCATGGGTTCATCTCCTTGTGATTGTTGTGGGAATCGCTCCGTTTACTGATCGTGGAACGGATCGGCGGTGAAGGCCTCCACGAAGGCCGTGTAGTCCAGCGGCAGTGTGGCCGGCAGGCGTCCGGTGCGGTCGCCCGCCTCATACGCGTCGGTCGGTTTCGTGCGGATGACGCGGCGGTACTGTGTCTCGCCCTTGTCGTCGGTATACGGTTCGAAGTCGACGAAGAGGATCAGGTCGACCAGGCCCAACACGATTTTGCGGGCCTTGTCCGGCAGCGTCGGCACGGTACGGGTATACTTGCCGGAGCGCGTCTCGATCTCGATGGTCTGCGCGTGGGACACCAGGTAGAGCCCATACGGTAGCAGCGACAGTTTGGTGAGCACGCGCGTGAACTCGGACGTGACCATCGAGAACCCCTTCCCGTAGGCCAGGTCGCTCTCATGGTCTACTCGCTGCTTCCGGCAGATATACTCGGAGCAGAAACGAAACGCGTTGTCCACGGTGTCGAGAATCACCGTGCGGAAGTCATGCTCCCCCTTGGCGATCTCCGCACAGGCGTCGAGCAACTGCTCCCACGAACTGATCGGGATCTGATAGGTTGTCAAGTGATTCAGCCCCGCTTCCGTGGCGAGAAACAACGCGCCATCCGCCTGGGCGCAGAAACTGGACTTCCCAGACTTGGGGCGCCCGTGCAGCAACACGGACAGATCCGCCAGATTTTGCTTCGGCGGAGTTTTGGCTGTCGGTAACACACTCATGTGGTCATCTCCTTCGGATTAAAAAATGGGATCGTCATTGCCCGTCGACTGCAACTCCTCGTGCGGCGAACGATGCTCATACAGGGTGTCGATCACGTGCGCGGCGCCGTTGGCCCGGCACAGCGGGTAGTACGCGCAGGGTGCGCCATAGTGGAAACAGTAGTCGGTATTGCGGCACCACCAGTGGTGGCGTCGCGCGTCGAGGAACTGGCGAGAGAGCATCCAGAGTTCCGCCTCGACGTCGCGGAACTGCTCGCGCGAGAAATACAGCACCTCGCGATGGAATATGGCCGGGTCGGCATACTTCGCCCGCAGCCGTCCCTGGAAGTCGGCGTCCGCTTCCGGGTATTTTCGTTGTGCGCTGCTGGTGCCGGACTTATTTTTAGCCGCCAGCTCAGCGGCACGTTGCTGGAACTCCTCCTCCGTCTCACCCTGCCCCTGGCGCAGCTTCGCCTTGCCCAAAATGTTGTAGAGAGCGCCTGCGATGCGCAGGCCGCACTGCCGCTCCAATGCGGCGGCATAGAGCAGAATCTGGAAGTCCATCCAGAGCTTCTCCAGGTACGTCCCGTCGATGACCGAGGCGGTTTTGTGTTCCAACAGGAAGAGCTCGCCCTCCAGCTCGACGATCCCGTCGACCTTCCCCGCCAGGGTGAGCAGCCGTGACGGCCGTCCCGTCGTCGGATTGAGTAGCGGTCCGGCGAACGTCCGCTCCAGATCGATGACGGTAAAGTCCTCCCGCGGGTAGCGCACCGCGTAGCCCACCATCATGGCGGTGGCCAACTGCCAGGCCGCCTTCACCTCCGGCTCGCTCCAGCGGGGCAGACACGTCCGGTCGATGAGCTCCTGGATTTCCAGCAAGTCGCCGCGGCGATGCCAGGCTTCCAGGCACCGATGGATCAGCGTACCGAAGCGAAGGTTCAAACTCCGCTCGCGAGGGACAAGCTCGTCGAGATACCGCCAGGCGCACGCCCGCGGGCAATTCCGGTAGCTGTTCCACAAGGAATAGGTGGTGGTCAGTGTTGTGACGCGCATAAAAAAATCTCCATTTCTTTGCCGGCTATTTGCTCTTCTTACGGCGAGGGCGGCTCAAATTACGAAACCCTTGCACATAAAGATCGAGGTGATGCGCGGCAAAGATCGCCCGCACCTGCTGGACGTGGTAATGCAGCGAGGTATAGGGCATCTGGAAGATGCGCGTCATATCAGCCACCCGCAGACCGTCCAGTAAACACTGAGCGATCCGTCGCAGAAACGGCGACATGGTGGACATCGCAATCGCGACATCCAGAGTGAGATCACGATGCTCGGTGACATCGTGGGGAATATCCTGCAGCGTGCCATCGCTCGTGCCTAGCCTGGGCTGCCCCTCGAGATCGCTGATGCCGAACAGGGGGGAGTCATCGGAGTAGCCTTCCTCCATCAAATCCGTGATCAACACTTCGTGGTGTTTTTGCAGGCGATGGCAACGAATGATGTCGATGGCGCGATGCGCGACGACATGCTCGACAAAAGTGGCCCACTGGCTCCTGGTCGGATCAAACTTGCCCGATCCGAGGAGCGCCGCGCAGTATAAGTCTTGGCGATAGTCGTCCAACGTCTCGCGCGAGGGGTGCAGCGCATTGCGCAACTGCCGACAATAGAACTCCACTTTGTTCACAATGACCGGATCAAGATCATGCGTGAACGATGCACTGGGGTAAGCCATACCGGCCTCCTTCAAGGTGAAATGGAGGCTCGGCGCCATTGCCCGGTCCGCGATGCGGGGGAAGGTGTTGGCTTTGAGCCTCAACCTATCCCGCTGATCGATCAGCCAATTCGCCCGTTAGCCGGGTCGGGCACCCGCTGCGCATCGCCCATCTGGGCGGAAATTGAGCGTAAATTCCCCTGGAAAAAAGTTGTAAAAAATTTGCAGGCGATTCGATGATCGATCATCGAACCCTCGTCCAGCCACTGCCCTCCGTCCGTGTGGGGAATAACGAGAAGTTTTTTTAAGGGCAATTCGTAATTTTGGGCGTTACCGGCGTAAGAAGACGTATGAAGAGGGAAAAGACGTGTTCGCAGTCACTGCACCGGTCGTGCTGCTGGAAATCGAAGGAAAACGCCTCTCGCGCGATCTGACGGATCGGCTGGTGTCGTTCGTCTACGAGGACCACGAGATGGCACTCGACCTGCTGGAGATCACGCTAGCCGATCCGTACCTGCAGCTCATCGATGATCCGCTCTTCCAGGAAGGTCATGAGATTCGTGCGCGCTTCGGGTATACCGAGCAGCTGTCGCCAATAAAGGTGGGGGTGATCAAGGAGATCGCGTATGACTTCCCGGAGACCGGAGTGCCGACGATCACGCTGAAAGCGTATGACAAGGGGTGCCGGTTATCCGCCGAGCAAGTGCAGCGGGTGTGGACCCGGGCCGGGGGGATCCGGACCAGCGACATCGCCACCACCCTGGCGCAGGAGCATGGGTTGACACCGGTGGTGACGCCGACCGTGGACCGCTTCCCCAGGCTCCACCAAAGTAAACAATCGGATGCCCAGTGGTTGGCCTCGCTGGCGAAGACCGCCCGCGCCGCGGTATCCGGGCTTTCCGTGCTGAACAGCACCGCCCGCCGCACCTCCTCGTCAGCGTCCAGCGCCCATCCTTCCATCTCCGCCCAGGCGAGCGGCCCGATGGCGCACAGCGACTCCACCGCCGCCGCCCGTACCGGCCCGCGCCCGTCCTCCGCCCACTGCCGCAGCAGCGCCCGGTCGTCCGGCGGCAGCTCCAGCGCTCCTTCCAGCAGTTGCGCCACGTCGCGCAGTTCCAGGAAGGCCTGGCTCGCGGTGGCGATCTGTTCGGCCAGTGTCTCCGCCGGCAGCCCCCGGTCGATCCCGGCAAAAAAGCGATCCGGCAGTGAAGTTCGGTCCATATCAGTATTATACCAGCGGGGATTCGCTTTGAACAAAGATTAAAAAATCACGAGTCTCCGCAAGGTTTACCGCGCCACCGCCAGCAGCACGGCCAGCGTCACCGCGCTTAAGAGTGTGGAGATGAAGATCGATTGCGAGGCCAGGTCTTCGTGCTGGCGGTATTCGGCGGAGAGAATGGTCAGGTTCACCGCCACCGGGAAACCCGCCGCCACGATGAGCACCGCGGCTACCTCCCGGTTGAAGTGGAAAAAGGGAAGCAGCGCCGCCGCCAGCAGCGGGGAGATCAGCAGCCGCATGCCCGTCACCGCGCTCACCGGCCCCAGCGCCCGCGACAGCCGCGCCCGCGACAACTGCACCCCCAGCGTCAGCAGCGCGATGCCGATCAATCCGTTGGCGAGGTAGTTGATCACCCCGGCGCGGCCTGCATTGTTCAGTACCAGCAGCTCGCGCGGCAGCTCCCAGCCCTGCCAGCGCATCAGCAGCGCCAGCACGATGGCATACAGCGTGGGCAGCTTAAGCATATTGAGCAACGCCGATCCCGCCGCGCGCGCCTGCCGCTCCATCAGCCATACGCCCGCGGTAAAGGTGAGCAGGTTCTGCACCATGATGATGATGACGAGTATGCCGACCACGCTGCGATTATCGGGAAAGGCGAGCAGCACCAGCGGAATGCCGAAGTTGCCGCAGTTGTAGAGAACCGTGCCGAGCGTCATCACCGTCCGCCGGTCGCGCAAGCGGCGGTGCATGAAGGCTGTCCAGGCCACGGCGAAAAGCAGCGCGAAATGCGCCACGCTGAACACGCCGACGGTCAACAGCTCCTTCGCCGTGATCGGCTCCTCCAGCAGCATCACGAACATCAGCGCCGGCACGAATACGTAGAAGTTCAGCTTCGACAGCGTCGGCAGATCGAGCTGGAACCGCCGGTCGAGCAGCCAGCCGATGCCGATGATGACGAAAACCGGAAGGATGACGGAGACAAGGATTTGCCCGAGGATCTGCATGAACATTGCGGTAAGAGTTCGCCGGCCCGGCGGGAATCCCCTTTTCACCCGCCCCCCTTCGCGCCTTTGCGTGAAAATGACGACTCACGCACAGTAACAAAAGAGCCCGGCGATCCATCGCCGGGCTAACCTCACCCCTTGCCGCTTACTATTCCCCGCTAACCGTTACGGTGACGGTCGCGGTTCCCACCGTGCCGTTCAGCCGCTTCAACTGAACGCGCACCTGTTTGATGCCGGGGGTGGCGAATTGATGCTCGATGCGCGGGGCAAGCTCCGGCATGTCGGGAGGGGGGTCTATTTCATAATATTTGAACGGCGTATCGAACACCCCGTCGTCTTCCCAGTCCCAACGCAGGTAGCCGGCGGGAATCAACTGGTCGCGAACCGCCGCCAAGAACTCGAGACCGGAAGCAGCGAAGGTGAAGGTGGTCCGCGTGTCGCCGGTTTCCGGCGTAACGCTCGCCATGACCACCATCGGATTGTCATCCGGCGCTATCTCGAGCGCCTGGCGGGCCGTCGCGGTATTGCCGGCGGCGTCGCGCACGGTGACGGCGACGGTATATTCGCCGGGCGCCGGATAAACTCGCTCCACGGCGGTTCCGTCGAGGTAAGGGGTGTCTATCGTGCCGTCATCCTCCCAGTCCCAGCAGCTCTGCAGCGGTTGTATCGACCTGCCACCGTCATCGAGCCCGGCGGCGTCGAGCTGGATGAGCGTCATGCTGGTGCCGGATGACGGCGTGGCGATCAGCTCGGCGGAGGCCAACCCGCTGCCTCCCCCGCTCCCGCTCCCGCCGCAGCCGGCCAGCAACGCCGGCATGACCAGCATTATGGAAATTACGGGATAATACAGCCTGCCTATCATGGGTCCCCTCCTTCATCGCGCCCTCGCGCCGGTTAATTCATGCTAAAGCGTATATTGCCGAATGGTTGTGCCGTTTATCATCCATGTTGTTGCGAAATACACACATGCGATTAATAATATGGCATGGATTCGCATATTTATGATACATAGAAGCGTATGGCACTGGGGTGAAATGTCGGTTGTATTGCTAAAAGAAGAATTCGATCATACAGGAGGTATTGAGGGCAAGGCTTGTTTGGTATGATTGATTACATAGTAGTATAACTACGCTCACGCAATGCATAGCCCACCGTGTTGATTGATGTTAAGTCAAAGGAAAAATAAATATACAACGCTATTGACGTACAATAATATTGTTGTATAATGGTTTTGTTGCCTATTAATGGAGGTGTTTGATGTTCAGACCGATGAAGCCTAATCCCGGTGGGGTGATGGGAACCGAGGAGATTGTGGGCCGAGATAAATTGGTTAAGCGCATGTATGACCGCTTCAATATTATTAAACGCTGGTGGCAAATGCGCCGAGGTGAGGAGGTGCCGGCATGAGCTCGACCTTCATCTCGCGCTTCACACCAAGCTTAATGACGCCCGACACCCTGGAAGCGTTGTTCATTCAGCGCGGCAAGCTGGCCGAGCTGGTGATGGGAGATATCCGCCACAGCGCCTATAGCAAGGCGAAACACTTCCACTTGCTGGTAGGGCAGCGTGGCCTGGGGAAAACGCATTTCGTCGCTCTCGTTTACAACAGGACCAAGAACGACACGGCGCTGATGAAGCGGCTGCGCATCGCCTGGCTCCGCGAGGAGGAGCGCGGTATTTCCTCCTTCCTGGAACTGCTGATGCGCATACTGAACGCGTTGGCACGGGAATATCCAGGTGACGAACTGCAGGACAAGCTGCAATCACTCTACGATCAGTCACCAAAGCAGGCCGAACGTATGGCGCAGGAAGTGCTCACCGAATACCTGGGCAAGCGCACGCTGTTGCTGCTGGTGGAAAACATGGATTCCATCTTCCTCGGCTTGAAAGAGCCGGGACAGCAGGCCCTGCGCGCCTATTTGCAGGAGAAAGCCAACTGCACCATCCTGGCCACTTCCACCGCACTTTTCAACGGCGTGTCGCTGCAGCGGTCGCCGTTCTATGGCTTCTTCAGTATCAACCACCTCAAGGAGTTGACGCTGGAGGAAGCGATCGAGCTGCTCGCTCACATCGCCGAAGCCCGGCAGGACCGGGAATTGGCGGATTTCATCCGCCAGCCCACAGGACGCGCGCGCATCCGCGCCATCCACCACCTGGCGGGCGGCAACCACCGCATCTACGTGGTCTTCTCCGAATTTCTGACGCGGGAGTCGCTGGATGATCTGGTCACCCCCTTCATGCGCATGCTGGATGACCTGACACCGTATTACCAGGACCGCATGGACCTGCTCTCTCCGCAACAGCAGCAGATCGTCGAATACCTGGCCCACGCCGGCGGCGCGCAGACCGTGAAGGCCATCGCCCGCTATAGCTTCATGACTCCTCAAATTGCTGCTGTACAGTTGCGAACCTTAAAAGAGCGTGGCTTCCTTCAGGCACATACGCCAAAGGTGGACAAGCGGGAGACATATTACGAGTTGCGTGAGCCCCTGATGCGCCTGTGCTTTGAATTGAAAGAATACCGTGGTGGACCAATACGGCTGTTTGTTGATTTTTTACGGAGTTGGTACTCGCATGAGGAATTGCGGCTGAGGATAGATGCTCTGCCAGATGACGCAATTTTTACCAGAGAATGCCTGCGAGAGGCGATATCGTTGCTGGAAAAAGAGCGAATAGATCCTCAAATCCAGATTTATATTAATGAAGTCGATAAGTATTTCAGAAGAATATATCAATATGATTATCCGCGGATTCCAGAAAAAAATATAATGGCTCGTGAAGAGGCAAATGATGATAAGTTGATATACGGTTCATCAATAAATGATGATACTGATTCAGATAATATTTTAACGGAAGTTCTTATACTAAGCATAGTTATTTTCAAATCCAGTGATGTCTCGGCAGAACAACGAGAACGATGGATTGAAGACTGGCGGCAAATCGCCGGTAACCATAAAGACTTTTTCTCGCTGTCTGCCATGCTGTCGGCAGTTGTTGAATATCTGAATAAAGGCGACGACCGCGCTTTGCTGAAACTGCCGCAGGAACACCGTAAATTATTGTTGGAGCAACTGACGGGCAATCAGGCA
>Ga0172368_10003039_pt1 | contig 20734 bp, 31 predicted proteins | sample Lak11m_FD_114540 | JGI IMG/M metagenome (GOLD analysis project Ga0172368, IMG submission 114540) | Freshwater microbial communities from Kabuno Bay, South-Kivu, Congo - kab_022012_11m | ecosystem: Environmental > Aquatic > Freshwater > Lake | place: Democratic Republic of the Congo: South-Kivu...
TAAGCTGCATATGCTGCCCAATGCCGAGTCACCGTAGGCGCATCGCGCCTATCCATTGACTATTCCGTCTCGCAGTCGTTTCGACCGCTTGTTAAGATACCTACCCGTGTCGGGTAATGAGTCGCTGCTTACGTGCTTCAAGTCGGTTTCGACCAGCTCGAATTCTGCCAGACTCTCTTTGGACTTCCGAGAGAAACGCCCGAGATCGAGCCGGTACGCGCAGGTTACGGTGAGGGCGCATTCGTGGTATTGAGTGCTGGGAAGCAAGAACGAGGAGAGTAGTGCGATGAGTGAGATGAATGGAAAGACGATCTTGATTCTGGGAGGCGGAGTCGGCGGGCTGGTGGCCGCCAACGAGTTGCGAAGGCTCCTGCCGCGCGCACACCGCATCGTGCTGGTGGAGAAAAACGCTCAACACGCTTTCGCCCCATCGTTTCTCTGGCTGATGACGGGCGACCGGCAGCCGGAGCAGATCACGCGCGATGTACGCCAACTGACCCGGCCCGGCATCGAGGTGGTGTTGGCCGAAGCCCAAAGCATTGATCTGTCTAATCGCCGCGTGACCACTTCGACGCAGACGCTTGCCTACGACACCTTGATCGTCGCGCTGGGCGCGGAGTTGGCGCCCGAGGCCATCCCCGGCCTGGCTGAAGCAGCGCACACCCTCTACACCTTCGACGGCGCAGCCAGGCTGCGCGATGCGTTGCGGGAGTTCCGCGGCAGGACAGTCGCGGTGGTGGTCAGCGCCTTGCCCTATAAGTGCCCTGGCGCGCCGCACGAAGGCGCGATGTTGATTGCCAGCGCCTTGCGCCAGCGCGGGCTGCGCAAACGTGGACGTTCACCTGTTCACGCCGGAGCCACAGCCGATGGCGGTTGCTGGCCCGGCGCTCGGCGATGCCGTCAAACAGATGCTCACAGGGCGAAGCATCAGCTTTCACCCGCTGCACAAGCTGACGAGGGTGGATGGGGCCGCGCGCGAGTTGTCGTTCGAGGGCAAAGACACCGTCAAGTACGATCTGCTGGTTGCCATCCCGCCGCATCGCGGCCCGCGTATCGTGCGCGAAGCGGGCCTGGCCAACGAAGCCGGTTGGGTGCCGGTGGATCGCCACACATTGACAACGAAACACGAGAACGTCTTCGCGCTGGGCGATGTCACAGCGGTCTCAATCCCCGGACGCTGGAAACCCGATGTGCCGCTGATGCTGCCCAAGGCGGGTATCTTCGCCCACTCCCAAGCCGAGGCCGTCGCGCGCCGCATCGCCGCTGGGATCACGGGGGCTGACATGGGGGAAGCGTTTCCAGGGATCGGCTACTGCATGCTGGAAGCGGGCGAGAGCCTGGCTGGGTTTGCGTTTGGCGATTTCTACGCCGAACCTTCTCCCCAAGTCCAACTGCGCCGGATGGGCAAGGCCTGGCACTGGGGCAAAGTGCTGTTCGAACAGTGGTGGCTGTCTCCGTTTGGGCTACGACGCGCGGCGTTGCAGTGGGCTATCACGCTGGGCAGCAAGGCGCTCGGCATCCCGGTTATCTCATGACGGCGGCAGCGAAGTCCAGGTGGCTGACGCGGCTGTCGTCTTTGTTCATTCATGCCGAGCCGCAGGATGAGACCAACTATTCCGGCCTGGAAACCAAGTTCGTCAAAAATGTTAAGGGGATTGCGGGTAAGCGTGAATTGAAGAACGTTGTGCTCCATTCATTCACGCATCTGGCTGAGGCCGATGCGTCTCCGCGATTCGCCGAAGCGTTCCTGCAGGGCGCGGCCACGCGCTTGCGCAACACCGGCTACCAGGTGACGCTTACGCCGTTCGGCTGGGTCTGCGAATGGGAGCTGGCGGTGTTCGGCGAAAGCCTGGCCAAGGTTTTCAAGTCGTTGTAAGCCGCTGCGCAATCCGGTTTTGCCTTCTGTCCGAACCGCGGGATGAAGCTGCACACGACCGCGTGTCCCTCGTGCGGGCAAACCGTTGATCCAACCTGGCAAGCCTGCCCTTTCTGCGGGGCGCAACTGAACGCGAGCGCCCCGACGACAGCCGGGCACGCGCATCATTGAGAGGAGTGGAAACGATAAAGGCCAATTGGACGGTGGTTACAATCTTGAGCATCGTCGCAGTGTTTGCGCTCTTGATCGGCGCCAGCCTGATTGGTGGATTCGGCTGGTACGGCGGCGATAGAGGTTGGGGAATGATGAGGCCGGGTATGATGGGCGGCTGGGGTTTTGCTCCCTTCGGCGGGATCGGGATGCTGTTCATGTGGCTGTTCCCCGTGGGCTTTGTAGTTCTGATTGTGCTGGGCATCGCCTGGTTGGTCAAGGCCATCGGCCAGCCGGGGAGCGGCCAACCGCCGGTTGGCCCGGCCAAAGCCTGCCCCAATTGCCACCGGCCCGCCCAGGCCGACTGGCGCAATTGCCCGTATTGCGGTACGGCCTTGGAATAGGACGATGGAAAAGTGAGAGGCGATGGATTCTGGCCCATCGCCCTTCCTCTGTTTGCCGGCGCGCTAGTGGGTGTGTGCTCCGGGTCCCTCCGCCTTGCCGGTGTACCTGGCCGGCTCCTTGTCGAACGCCTTCTTGCAGCCGGCCGAGCAGAAGTAGTACGTCTGCCCCTGGTAGTCGGATTTACCGGCCGCCTTCTTGGGATCTACGTCCATGCCGCACACGGGATCTCTCGTCATTGGATGCTCCTCTCTATTGAATGTCCGTATTCCTCACCTGTGATCATACGCCACGGCATGGCACTGCAACAGCGCCAAATGGCGGAGATACAGGGCTGCCGATCTGCCTATGGCGGCCCGCACGCGGTCACAGCCTACTTACCGCTTAGCGCCTGCTCGATGACCTGTTGGAAGTCCTGGAGCGGCAGAGCACCGACCACGGCGCGGCCGTTGACGAAGAACGTGGGCGTGCCGCGCACGCCAGCCTGCTGACCATCTTGCGTATCGCCCGTCACGCGCGCTAGCGTCTGATCAGTCTTCAGGCATGGCTCAAACCGTGTCATGTCCAGCTTCAGCTCTTGCGCCATCGCCAGGAGCTTATCCTTGGTGAACGCGCCCTGGTTCTCACCGGCCTGGCGGCTGAACAACAGGTCATGATACGGCCAGAACTGACCCTGGTCGGCGGCGCACTCCGAGGCCTGCGCTGCCCAGACCGATTCCTGCCCCAGGAATGCCGCGTGCAGATAGACGAACTTCACCTTGCCCGTGTCCACATACTGTTTGAATAGCGCCGGCTTCACGAGCCGGTAAAACTGCCCACAGTACGGTCACTGGAAGTCGCTGAACTCGACGATCGTTACGGGCGCGTCTTTGTTGCCGATCTGGTTGGCCGGCCGTGTCGCGAACGCGGTCTTCACAACTACAGGTGTGTTGGTGACGCGGCTTTCGGCCGGCGAGTTGCCGGCTTGCAGCGTGGCGATGGCATCCAGTGTACCGTTGCGGGCCGCTTCACGCATTGCAACCGCATCCGGGGCCGCGACCGGCTGCGCCGTGGTGAGTCGTGTGTAGGCGGCGAAGCCGATAATGCCGGCCAGCACGCCCAACAGGAACCACGCCGGGGCCACCCAGCGGCGCACGGGGGGTGACTCAGCCGGCGGTGTGGTGGCGGCCATCCATGGCTCAGCCACCGATTCGCTGTCTGTATCTGTCATGTGCCTTCCCTCCTTGAGCTTAGTTCGCTGCCGTTGTAAATGAGTCCGCACCGCGTAACGCCCTGTCCACCAGGGGCAGCAGCCAGAAGATCAGGCCGAACGCCGCCAGCAGCCCCGTAACCAGCCGAGCCAGAGAGTTGAATGAACCCCAGGCGTCCCCGGCGTAGAACGCGGGCGGCAGCAGGTTGCCGGTCAGGGCGGCCAGCCAGGCGTTGCTCTGCCGAAAGCCGGCCGTCACGCCCCACAGGTCGCTGATCATGTGCGTGCCACCGTCCAGCGCCATTGGCAGCATCAGCAACAGGGCTGCCTGCCAACGCAGGCCCCGACCAATGGGGCGTAACTCGCGCACCCGGCCGCGCAGCAGGCCGTAGAGCAGCGCAAACAGGAACCACCCGCCGTAGAAGCTCACCATGCGGTCACTCCAGGCGAGCTTCCAGCCCAGCGTGGGTGTGCCGAGGAAATGACGCAGGGCGAAGAAATCAAGGCTCGCGCCGCTCGCCGCCTGGATCTCGGCCAGCGAAGGCGTGAAGCGCGGGCCGAACAAGAACCAGGAACGCTCCACCAGTTGGTGGCAGAACAGGCCGTAGATGAAATAGATCCACCCGGCCGGCCGGTACCAACCCAGGCGCATCAAGACCGGCGCCAGCCAGGGCAGGATCGTCCAGATGCCCAGCGCCAGGCCGACGAAGAGCAACCAGTGTCGGAGCCACCACCCGATGAACCGATCCACCCCCGCGGCCAATGAGGAGGTCGGGGCTGACGGGGAGACGGCTGTCATCGCGTCACTCCTGTGTGCGTTCCGGCCCGCGATCCCGCCAAGCGTTGATGAACGCCGTAATGCGCGCCTCATCGAAGCTGTCCAGCTTTTCCAGCCAGCCCCAGGCCGTCAGCGCGATCGCGGCGTCGGTGTTCTGCCGCGGCACGGCCGTGACTTTCCAGTTGCGATGACGCTCCACAAGCTGTCGGATTTGCGTCTTCGTGCTCGCGCAGTCGGTCAGCTTGCTGCAATCGTAGGAGATCACCACGTGACCGTGTTCGAGGTTGTGGACCACCTGCTCGTCGGCCGCGGGCTGCTCATGGAAGCCGGAGGCCAGCGGTGTGTCGTAATGCCAGCCCGAAGTCGGCGGGTCGGAGTTGTAGGCCGGGTGCGCCTGGCCGGGCGTGATGTGCTGCTGACCCTGGATGGGGAAGCGCTGACCGGGCGCGGCCGGGCCGGCGGACCGCGTTGCCAGCCAGACGCCGCCGGCGACCAGGATCAGCGCCAGCAGTCCGCCACCGAACCAGGCCCACGACGATCGGCGCGGCCGGGCTGGGGTGCGCTTGGCCGGTGTCTGCCTGGGTAAAGCTGTGCGTGGTTTGCTCATGGGCTAATTCCTGCGGTTGGGACTGCTATGCAATGACAGCGGTGCGCCGGGCGTCTGGGCGTTTGAGCCGCAACGCCCAGACGACGGCGACCAGGTAGGCAACGTAGGCCAACGCCTCGGTCAACGTGGGAGCGCCGTTGTAGCCAAAGAGGCTTTTCAGCAACTCGCCAGGCGCTGATTGGTCGTTCAAGATCGGGTTGACGTTCCAGAGCGGATCCACGACTGCCCGCAGCAGGCCAGCCTCGATGAACTCGTGCGTGCCCAGCCCGATCATACCGGCGGCGAAGAGCAGCAGCAGCACGTTGGTGGCGCGGAAGAAAGCGCCCAGGTTCAAGCGCAGCACCCCCCGGTAGAGCAGCACGCCGATCAGCGCGGCCGCCCCGATGCCAAGCGTCGCGCCCAGCGCCGCGCTCGCGGTCGAGCCGGCCAAGGAGGTCGCCACGAGCAGCAATGCCAGCTCGACGCCCTCGCGCGCGACAGCCAGGAAGGCGACTGCGAACAGGCCCCAACGGCCGGCCGTGGTGCGGACGCTCACTTCCAGCGTCGTGCGTAATTGCGCGCCCTGACGCTGCATCCAGAAAATCATCCCCGTGAGAAAGGCTGCGGCCAGGGTGAACATGACCCCTTCGAAGATCTGTTCAGCTCGGCCCGTCAGTTCAATGCCCGCGGTCGTCAGCCCCACCGCGACGGTCATGCTGACAAGGCTGGCGGCCGCGATCCCGTACCATACAAAGCGCCGCAGCTCGCGACGGTTCAAGCGGTGCAACGTGCCCAAGAGGATGCTGGCGACCAGCGCAGCTTCCAATCCCTCGCGTAGACTCAGCAAAAAAGCAGCCATGTAGTCCGCCCTATCTTGCCATGAGGCGACCTCGAAGGTTACGCAACCTCCGAGGTCTGACGTGTCTACTCAGTCACTTTGACCAGCGCCACCAATCCGCCCGGTTCCTCGTTGTCGTTGGTAACGTGGTGCAGCACGTGGCAGTGGAACATCCAGGTGCCTACGTTGTCGGCCACGAACTCAATGTCCACCAGCTCGCCAGGATTGACAGGAACCGTATTGCGCACGATCGGCTGCGCAGGAGGCAGCGGCACACCATCGTAGGCCATGATCTTGAAGTTCATGCCGTGCAGGTGCATGGGGTGTGTAGACTGGCCGACGTTTGCCAGCCGCACGCGCACGCGCTCACCCTTCTTCGTAAGCGCCAAGTGCCGCATCCACGAGTAGGCCATTCTGCTTGCTGTGATTCTACAAATGTTGGTGGGTACAATCACGTGGTTGTACCCACCAATGTCGCAGCAAGCGACATGATATCGCCGGCGGCACGCACCGTCAGGCAATCGCTATTTACGAAGTTGTGCTTGGGTTTGGTGCAAAGATTCGTCCAGGCCGCCACGGTGTGCCCAACGCAGACAGCACCCAGCGGTCAAGCCCCCACCAGCCCGCCACCTTCCAGGCCAGCACTAAAAGGATCGAGAGCGGAAATAATACGGGGTTAATGCTGGCCGTGCCGGCCATCAGATAGTTCCAGTTCATGAATCCGCCGAAGAAGGCGGCGATGCCGGTGAAGAGACCCAAGATCAGCGCCATGCCGATCAGGATCTCGCCGGCGGTTACCAGCTTAGCGAACCAGGTGTCGGAGCCGCTGTCGAGCAGAAACTGGATGAAAGTGCGGTACCAGTCGAACGTGATGACCGGGCGCGCTGGCGCCACTGGTATGGCTGCCGCTTTCTCCCAAAAGCTCTTCAACGCCGTGCCGGTTTGAACCCAGGCCGGGTTGCTGAGTTTGCCCAGGCCCGATGTGAGCCACGTATAGCCGACGTACACGCGCACGATCAGCCAGAGCCAGGCCCAAGCAGTGGTGTTGAATAGTGTATGTGCAAACGGCGGATCCTCAAATGCCATCGCATTTCGGCGTTCATCCGCCATGACAGCACTTGTCATCTTTATTCCCCCTGATGATTGTAATAGCGCCGGAATCATGTGCTGGCGAGTTCTCCCGCAATTCGGCGCATGCGATTTCATGACTTCAATCTGAGACGATTATCGCACCCGACCTACCCGGTTGCAACGGGTATTCGGCCTGTCTTTGTCCCCGCCATTCGGCGGGGTGTGAATACAGTCACGGTAAGATGACCACCGGCATGCCGATGTAGGCGACATCAAAGAGCGCCTTGGCGTTGGCGTCGTCGAGCATAATGCAGCCGTAGGTGATGGGGGTGCCCACCAGGCCTTCCCAGGTGCGCCTGCCGGTCTTGGGATCGTAGGGCAGACCGTGGATGCCGTTCTCAGTGCTGCCGGCGTAATAGAGCCCCATCCAGTAAGGCATCCAGAAATCCCAGCGCGAGGCATAGGCCGGGTTGATCTTGGACTGAATCCGGTAGGAACCGGGAACCGTCGGCGATTCCGTCCGGCCGGTAGAGCAGCGCCAGTTACCGGTAAGCTGGCCGGCCTGGTACAACCAACAGCGCTGCTCGGAAATGCTGGCGATGAAACGCGTGTCCGTGACTGCTCCGATCATCGACACCGCATCTTGGGCGCCGGGGATGAACAAGGTCTTGCCGGCGTAGATCCGATCTGGATTGGCCAGACCATTCGCGTCCACGATGGCGGCCAGGCTGACCCCAAGCTCTCGTGCGATCTGCGCCAGGGTCTGGCCCGGTTTGACGACGTATGTAGACGGGCGGACAGGGCCGCTGGGTGATGACGCCGATTGTGGGGCAGCCCTGACCGCGGTGGGAGACGCCGCCGTGCCACGCGGAATGACCAGCTTTTGCCCAACCCGCAGCAGGTCCGGGTTCGACAGAGCATTCGCGTCTATCAACGCCTGCGTGGTGCTGCCGTGTGCCGCAGCGATCACAGCCAGAGTATCCCCGGGTCGCACGACGTAAGTGACGCCGCTGTCGGCCAGGGCCGGATGTGGCGCCGAAGCCAGCGTTAACGACACGATCGCTGCCACCACGAGAGCTCGTATCAGTCGCATCTACCACCTCCTGAGGGTCTTCCGATCTGTCATCGGCTGACAGTACGTGCTTACATAACCCGAACCCGACCTCACGCACCCTCCGTAACGCGTGCATATTGCGGCCGCGTCAGCAGGTATGAGCTGAGTTTCTGAAACTGCACTTGCCAGTCTGCCTGCCAGGCAAAGAGCTCATCGAGCAGGCGCAGCGCGTCCGGCGCGCGGTTGAGTTGGTAGAAGGTGAGATCGCAGACCGCCAGACGGCACACCAGATCCAGGCGCATCAGATCGTCGAGCGCCTGTGTGACTACGGCCTCGCTGGCGCCGACCCGGTAGGCCAGGTCGCCCAACTCCACCGCTGATAGCTTGAATCGGTACAGGTAGGCCAACACATCGCGCTTGACCGCCGAGTTGAGCGCATTGGCCGCCAGCGCAGCCACCGCCGGCTCCAGTCCCTCGAATACATCGAAGCCGATTGGGTCTCGCGCCGTGAGTTGGCGGATGCCAGCCGCCAGGGCTTCAGGCGCGGCCGGCCCCGTGAAGCTAAGGACCACAGTGCGGCCGCCTTGCCGCACGAAGTAGGCGCTGGCGCCGGACGGCAGGGTCAGCCCCTGGAGCGCATCGGGCCCGCTATCGCGCAGAGCCGCCACCATGCCCTTGGCAACCAGCTCTTCCAGGCAGCAATTGCCTTGCGTCTGCATGAGCCGGCCGGCTTCGTCGTAGGTCGCCGTCCCGAGGAACCGGGCTTTAGGCTTCAGACGACTCAGCACAAGGATGGCAGCCGCCATCGGGATGGCATACCAAAAATGACCGGCGAACGCGGCCAGGCCGCCTTGCCAGTTGCCGTGCATCGCCAGGAACATCCGCAGCGCATCCAGGCTCCAACCCGCCAACGCCAGGAAAGCGATCAGCAGCCAAGTGTCTGCCCGGAGCAGCTTCTCACGGATTTTGATCCCCATCACCAGTCCCTGCACAGTTCGCCAGCCAGCGTCACCCTACGCTTCTCTCCCGGTCGCCAGGATGGGTCGTCTCTTGAACTGCCCCTGCCTTGTAGCGCGGCGCTAGTGGCAGGCGTCGCTCCCTTTGCTGCTGGTTTGCCCGGCGCCGGCCTCGATGCCCGGTCGAGTAGAGGCGACGGCGTGGTCATTCTGCCCGCGTCCCATCATCAGCACGTGGCTCAGCGGACAAAGCAGGATCAGGCCATAAGTTAACACCTGGGGCACCAGGATCTTCAGCACGAAGATCGCGGCCAGGGCCGCCACCGGGATCAGGCAGCACAGGATCATCAACAGCACATGCCGCTTGCCGGATGACATACTGTGTTCCATATGTACCCCCATTCGGTCATTCGTTCCGCGTTTGTTGACGGCCGCGATTGATCCTATCTCGCATCGTCATCCAGCAACTGCCGGCCGCATGGGCTGCCGGCGCCTCAGCAGGTAGATCAGGGCCGGTATGCCCACCGCCAGCCCGACCAGGCTGATCAACTGGGCCTGGTTGAAGCCCAGGGCAATCGTCTTGTAGGCGCTCCAAAAGGTGATCACAAAGCGCCCGGCGGAGTAGAGCACGAGATAGACCAGGAAGAGCGCGCCGTCCGGCAGGGGACGTTTGCGCAGTCGCCACACGACGGCGAAGATGGTCAGGTTCATGATGATCTCGTAGATCGGCGTCGGCGCGTAATATACGCCGAGCTGCGGCACCATCGCGCCGGGGTTGCTGTAGGCCAACCCGAAAGGCCCAGTCGTGGGCTTGCCAACCGCGTCACCCGTGATGATGCAGGCGATGCGGCCGATGGCCTGCCCCAGCACCAGGCCGGGGACCGCGGTGTCCAGGAGCACGGCCAGAGACAGCGCGCGCCGCCAGGCGAACAGCGCCAGGGCCATCAGTCCGCCGATGACGCCGCCCCAGATCGCGAGGCCGCCTTCCCAAACGTAGAGCGCCCGCAGAGGATTGGCAGCATACTCATCCGGCCAGTGGTCGATGACGTGGAACAGCCGCGCGCCGATCAGCCCGCCGATGATCACCCAGGGGATTGCATCGGCAAACTGATATTCGCTCAGGCCTTTGCGCCTGGCCTCGCGCAGCGCCACCCAGATTCCGACGCTCAGGGCGGTAACGATGATCAGTCCATACCAACGGAGCGCGAAGTGCCCCACATGGAGCAATATCGGATCAATGTTGACGGTGATCATGGCTCAGCAGTCCTTCCTCAGGTGAAAAGTTGCCGGGAGACCGCGGCTCATCGCTCTCGGTGGTAGCCAGCAGGGCAATGAGGCGTCTGGCGAGCAAAACCACGACGAACAGCGCCGCCAGGGACGTCGGCCAGACAGGCGCGTCGAGAAAGATGACCGCCCCCAGTACTGCCAGCGGTGCCAGGCAGCACATGACAAGCAGGGCGGCAAAAGCCTTGGTAAAAGTTTGCGATTTCATCGTTCGGCCCACTCGCGGTCCCAGGTCTATCGGGCGCTATCTATCGTACCACGCTGTGCACCCCCTAAACAGCGTCATCCGGCGCGTTGTAGCTGAGCCATTTGGCCTGAGCAAGATGAACCTGGCTTTTACGACGCTATACAACGTGCTCGGGCTGTCGCTGGCTGCTCTTGGCATCTTACCCCCGATCCTGGCTGCCGCAGCGCAATCGCTGCCGGATCTGGGCATCCTGGGCAATTCGGCGCGATTACTGCGCCAGCGCCAGGTTCGCTCACTACGCATTGGATAAGATGCGGCTGTCGTGAAGGCCCGGTCGGCTGCCGGGCGAAGGAGAGCTTGAATGCCTGAGATCGCCCTGAAGACCATTCCACTGCCAGTCGTCGAGACCCAGGATGACGTCTGCGAAATCTTGTATGTTGACGAGGCCCGTGTGCGGGCGGTCACCGACCGGATGCCAACTGATACCGCCATCACGCGCGTGACGGATATCTTCAAGATCCTCGCTGACCCGACCCGCGCCAGGATCGTGTTTGCGCTCTCCCAGGCCGAGCTGTGCGTCTGTGACCTGGCGGCGTTGGTAGGCATCAGCATCTCCGCGGTCTCCCACCAACTGCGGCTGTTGCGCAACCTGGGGCTGGTTAAGTTCCGCAAAGCAGGTCGGCTGGCCTACTACACCCTGAGCGACGAGCATGTCGAACAGTTATTGGGCGATGCCCTGGCGCACGCCCAACATCTGCACAGTGAGATCTAGCGGATATCCGCATCCACCCTTGGGTCCATTAGTTCACGCGCACTCACCGCAGCCCGCGTTGTGCAGGGAAATCGCTGGAAGAGCCAGGCCCGTCGTCCGCGTCCAGCAGCACCATCAGGCGGCGGGCGAGCAGCACCAGCGCCAGCAAACCGACCGGCGCCATGAGCCACACCGGCGCGGCCAGGTAGAGCACCGCGACGAGCGCCGCCATCGGCACCAGGCAGCACGCGGCAAGCAAGAATACCAGCATCTTGGAAACGGTCTGACCACGCATGATAGTTACTACTTCACCCCCTGATGATGTCACACTGGTGATGTCTAGAGTAATACCAAACCGGTCAAATGTGCAGAGCCAATGGGCGGGTCTTTGGGTAGGCCATTTTGCGCGGTTGCGTGTGGAGGAACAAGAGCGCGCTGGGGGAAGACAGCCGCTTTCAAGCTAACAGCGGCAGCCGGGCAGTGATGGTGGCGCCCTGACCAGGGCTGGAGGTGATCGTGAGCTGCCCGCCGTAGAGCAGGGCACGCTCGCGCATCCCCATTAATCCGAAATGGCCCTGGTGGGCCAAGTCAGCCGGCTGATCCGGCGGGGTGAAGCCGACGCCATCATCCCGTATAATCAGGGTGAGCGTATCGGCTGCAAAGGTGACTTCCAACCAGGCATGACTAGCCTGGGCGTGGGCGGTCACGTTGGCCAGCGCCTGCTGGCCGATGCGATAGGCGGCCAGTTCCAGGCCGGGGGCCAGGCGAACCACCTGACCATGCACGGTCAGATGTACGCTGAGGCCATGCCGCTCCTCGGTCTGGCGCGCCAGCATTTCGAGCGCGGGCACGAAACCGAGGTCTTCCAGGTAGATCGGTCGCAGGTCGCCGATGATCCGGCGCAGGCCCGCGACCTCCTCGTCGATCAGGCTGTTCAGCTCCTGGAGCCGGGCCTCGGCGCGGGCCGGGTCGCGGCCGAAGGCTTTCAGCGCCATCTGGCCGCGCTGCTTGAGGGCGATGAGGCCCTGGATGGTGACGTCGTGCAGCTCATGCGCCAGCCGGCCCCGTTCTTCTTCCTGGCCCTGCGTGATCGCGCTCAAGTAGTCGCGCATCCCGCCCTGGTAGGCGCGAATCCGCTCGGCCATCTGCGCCAGGGTAACGCGCAGGTCGTCAATTTCCTGCACGCCGCCAACCGGCTGCTCGACGGCGTCAAAGTCCCCCCAGGCGACTCGCGCGGCCCGGCGATCCAGCTCCTGCAACGGCCGCACTACGCTGAGGACGCCGAAAGAGACAGCCAACAGCGCAACCACCGCCACGAAGAGCAGGAGCAACGGCAGCACCTCGACCACACTCATGCCCATCGCGGTGATCGTGCGGACATCTTCGACGGTCGCCAGGGTCCAGCCGGGGGTTCGACGTGCGCATACGACACGAGCAGTTCCCGCCCCTGGCGATCGCGCAGATAGGTCGAACCGGTGCTGGCCGGTGGCACGCTGCCCAGCAGCGCCGGATCCACAGCCAAACCGGCAGGGTCATGATGGTGAACGCGCCGCCCGGTCTGGTCCAGGACGAACATGGCGCCCTGCATCTCGCCCTCTAGCAGCAGGTTGCTTTCGGCCAGGCTCAAGGCCTCCACCGGCAGCGCGCCGACCAGGACTTTCCCGCCGGACGCCGGCACGGCGATCAACAGACGCGCGGCATCGTCAGCTGGCAGATCGGTCTCGTATTGCGTCTGGCCGACAGCCGCGGCGCGCGCGGCCAGGAGGCGCGCCGTGTTGCTCGCCGCCCAAGCAGTTGCGGCCGGCGAGGCCGCCACGAGTGCGCCCTGTTCGTCCAGCCAGGCCAGGCCACCGGTGAAACTCCCAATAGCATCAAGTGGTTGATCTGATAGGGTTGCGGGGGCTCGGCAGCGGGTAATGTTGCCGCCAGGCGGGCAAGCACGGCGACCTGTTGCGCGATCTCGCGGCCTAAGCGGTTCGCTTCCGCGGCCGCCACGCCCCGGTCGCGATCTTCTACCAGGCGCGTCATCGCCTGCCGATGGCGGGTGACGCCGGCGAGTGACAGTACGATCAACACCACTGCCAGCGGCAGGATGGTCCAGAGCAACAGTTGGGCGCGCAGGCCCCGCAAGAACCGATGACGCCCGCGTGGCGGTCTGGTTGACTCAGGCGTCATCCAACACCGGCCAGCCCAGCTTCAGCGCCTTCGTCACCGCCTCGGTGCGGCTGGCAACCGCCAGTTTGCCGTAGATGCTGGCCAGGTGCCCCTGTACTGTGCGATCACTGACACCCAATTCGGCCGCAATCGCCTTGTTGGTCAGGCCGTGGGCGGCCAGGCGCAACACCTCCAGCTCGCGCTCGGACAGCGGCTCGACCTGCTCGGCGGCCGCTATCGGTTTGCCGGAGATCAGCTGCGCGACAACCTTGGCGGCGATGTCGGGAGCCAAGACCTTGCCGCCGCCCGCCACCGTCTTCACCGCCCGCACCAGGTCGTCGGGCTCGCAGTTCTTCAGCACGTAGCCGTCGGCGCCGGCGCGCAGCAGGGCGAAAACGTAAGGGTCCTCGTCGTACGCGGTAAGGATCAGCACCCGGATTTCAGGGTAGGCGGTCTTGATCTGGCGCGTGGCCTCGATCCCGTTCACGCCGGGCATCTGCACATCGAGCACGGCCACGGCGGGCCGATGTTCGCCAGCCAGCCGCACGGCCTCAGCGCCGCCGGCGGCCTCGGCTACCACCGAGACCTCGCCATCCTCTTCCAGGAACTCGCGGATGCCTTTGCGCACGATGGCGTGATCATCGGCGAGCAAGACACGCAACTGCGTAGGGCTCGTCATGGCGCACCGTCCTCTGTCAAGCGGCAGGACTAACGTTGCACCAGGGAGCGTCCGCTGGCTTCCCAGGCAACCATGCCGCCGGCCAGATCGTAGAGCCGAGTGTAGCCCAGCTCAACCAGCCGCCGCGCGGCGATATCACTCATCCGGCCGCTGCGGCAGTATAGCACGATCTTGGCGTCTTTCCCCGGCAATTGGGTCAGATGCGCGTCGACCTGGTCATAAGGGATCTGGAGATCCGTCTGCGCGATCTCACCTTCATAGGGTACGTGTACGTTGACCAGGGTGAAATCCTTCGGCCCAACCAACATCTGAGCCAACTGGTCCGGATTGACCCGGGTAATTGCCGCGCTGGCAGCCTCGGTTGGCGCGCCTGCGGACGGCGTCGTCGTCGGGGCGGCAGCGCAGGCGCTCAAGATCACGCCCGCGGCGAACAATAGAACAGCAAAGATCGGCCTCTTCATGTACTACGCTCCCGGCCCCCAAGCAAGAGTGCGATGAGTTCCTTCATCGTCGCAGTCTCGTTTGCTTCAGACACCCAGCTTCTGCCGCAGCGCGTCGAACTCCTGCGCCGTGATCTCGCCGGCCGCCAGCCGACGGCGCAGCGTTTCCAGCACGGTGTCGGGCTGCGCGCTGCGGCTCGCGCCGCCCTGGCCCGAACGCGTCAACGTCACCACCAGCCAGACCACCAGGCCGAGGATCACCCCCCAGAACAGGAGCATGCCCAAGCCGCCCAAGAGGCCCATGCCCCAACCCCATCCACCCATCATTTCCTTACCCTCACTTTCTATCTCAGCGCGGCGGCGCATGGCGCTTGGCCATGCGCCATTCGCAACTTCGTCCCCATCATCGCGCCGACGGGGCCGGCATACCAGCGCTTTTCAGCGCAGATCGCGCTAGGCCATTCGGCGCGGTGGCCGCCCTTGCTCAGCGGCACGGCTGAACCATCGCGCCAAATGGCCCATGTGCAGCGCGCCGTCCGGCGCTTACCCGCTCGACCCCCGGCTAGTATACTGGCGCTGCATTTTCGCGCCAGCATCCTTCCACAACGGAGAACAACACACCATGAAGCGACTGCTTCCTATCCTGACCATCGTCGCCGTATTACTGCTGCTGGCAGCGCCGGCCTTCGCCGCCCACGATCACGCCTGTGACCATACCGGCACGACAATCGAGTCGTTACAGCACTGCGTCAAGCACGCCTACGATATGGGGTACATCACCAAGAAGGGCGTGGAGCTCACCCTGCTGGCCAAGACGTCCGCAGCCCAGGTTGCCCTCGACCACGACCAACCACAGGTCGCGATCAGGCTGCTGTACTCCTTCATCCAAGAAGTCAACGCCCAAGCCGGCAAATCTATCGCGGCCGAGCATGCGGGCCACCTGGTGGACCATGCGCAGAACGTCATTAAGGCGCTGGGCGGCTGAGCCGAGTCAATGAGGTTCACCTTGTCAAGACGATTTGTTCCGCTCCTATCGCTTTTCCTGCTAGGCAGCCTGCTGCTGACAGCTTGTGGCGCGGGCGGGCAGCAAAACAGCGGCGCTAAGTTGGCGCCCGTTTCCAGCTTGCCCCAGCAGATGCAGGATGCACCGGCTGCGGTCCGCACCGCCTACCAGTTCGCCGTCACCAACCCGGACGCGCTGAAGAACGTGCCGTGCTACTGCGGCTGCGGCGCCATCGGCCACAAGAGCAACCTGGCGTGCTACATCACGGAGTTTGGCGCCGATGGCAAGCCGGTCTTCGACGATCATGCCATGGGCTGCAGCCTCTGCGTGGATATCGCCACCGATGTGATGAAGATGACCAGCGAGGGCAAGTCGCCCGCCGATATCCGCCAACAGATCGTGGATACCTACAGCAAGTTTGGGCCGGCGAATCAGTGATGGGGTGACGGGGTGACACGGTGACAAGGTGACACGGTGATACGCAACACGCAACACGCAATACGCAATACGCAATGGCTCGTCGGCGGCATCACCATCGCCCTGGTGCTGTTGGCCTTGCTGGCGCCGTTGCCGGCGGCGTTAGCCGGGGGCGCGGCGCCGCAGGAACGGCACATCACGATCTCGGCTCGCAGCTTTGCGTTCGAGCCCGGCACGGTGCGCGTGAACCGCGGCGATACGGTGATCGTCAACCTGGAATCAACCGATGTGGTGCATGGGTTGTACGTGGACGGCTACGGCGTGGCGACCCAGGCCGAGCCTGGCCGGCCTGGGCAGCTCACCTTTGTCGCCGATCATGTCGGAGCCTTCCGTTTCCGCTGCAACGTGGCGTGCGGCAACCTGCACCCGTTCATGATCGGCAAGCTGGAGGTGGGCCCGAACCTGACCTGGCTGCGGGCGATCGCCGCAACGCTGATCACGGCGGTCGGCGCGCTGGCCGTCTTCTGGAAACACTGATGCGCTACGCCATTTCGGAAACCCCGGTCATCAAGCGCGTGCTCCGCTCGCGTTGGCTGCAGTGGAGCCTGACCGCGCTCACACTGCTCTTTTTCGTGCTGGCGATCATCGCGGGACTGGCCGGCACGCCGGCGGGGAATCGCAATTTCGGCATCGTCTTCGTCTGGATCGTCTGGTGGGCGCTGCTGATCTTACTGCTGGTGCCATTCGCAGGCCGGCTGTGGTGTGGCGTGTGTCCCATCCCCGCGCCGGGCGAGTGGCTCCAACGCCGCGCCCTGGTGCAGCCGCGGCCGGGGGGCAAGCTCTATACCCTCAGCAAGCAGTGGCCGCGGGCTTTCCGCAACATCTGGCTGCAAAACGCCGGCTTCCTGGGTGTGGCGCTCTTTTCCAGCATTATCCTGACGACGCCCATGGCCACCGCGCTGGTGTTGCTCGGCTTTATGATCGTGGCCATCGGCACGAGCCTGGTCTTCGAGCGGCGCACCTTCTGCCGCTACCTCTGCCCGGTCGGCGGCTTCATCGGGCTGTACAGCCAGGTCGCGCCGCTTGAGTTGCGGGTGAAGGACACCGCCGTCTGCGCCAGCCACACCGAGAAGACCTGCTACACCGGCAGCGACGCAGGCTACGGCTGCCCCTGGCTGGTCTTCCCCGGCGGCCTGACGAACAATACCACCTGCGGGCTGTGCACCGAGTGCCTGAAGACCTGCACGCGCGACAACATTGCTATCTTCGTGCGTCAACCCGGCGCCGACCTGCTGAAGACCACCGGCCACAAGCTCGACGAGGCCTACAAGGGCCTGATCATGCTGGCCTGCGGCTTCATTTACTCGACGGTGCTGATCGGGCCGTGGGGCGTGCTCAAGGAAACCGCGCGGGCGGTGGGCACGCCAGGCTGGTTCGCTTACGCCGGCATCTTCCTGGCGCTGAACCTGGCCGTCTTTCCCGGTCTTTTCTGGCTGGCCGTACGTGCAGGTTCAATACCCAATCCCAAATATCCTATGTCTCGCCTGTTCGCCGACTATGCAGCCGTGCTCGTGCCGTTAGGCCTGACCGCCTGGGTGGCGTTCTCGCTGTCGTTCGTGTTGATCAACTTCTCCTATGCCTGGTCGGTGCTCTCCGACCCGCTGGGCTGGGGCTGGAACCTGCTCGGCACGGTCGGTCTGAAATGGACCCCGTACATCCCGGGGCTTGTGCCCTATCTGCAAGTGCCGGTGCTGCTGCTCGGCCTGACCGCGGCGCTCGCGTTGGCGCTGCGCACGGCCCGTCAGTACGGCCAATCGCCGTGGGCCGCGACGCCGGTGGCGATCTTTTGCGCCGCCGCGACGCTGGGGCTGTTGGGCTTATACCTGGCCTGAGGCCGGGCAATGCATAGACAGGGACACAAGGAAAACGATGGCACGCGGTAGATTACGAGGCAAGGGAGAGCTTTTTGCGCTGGGCGTTGTCCTGCTGGTGCTTGTGGCCTTCCCGGCCGGCATCTTCGGCTACCAGGCGTGGCGGACGGCTTCGGCCGGCGTCAAGATCGTGAACATCGTGGCCCGCGCGCCGGAACAGGGTGGATTCAGCCCGGACCGGCTGAGCCTCCGGGTGGGTGAGACCGTCAGGCTGCGCATCAGCTCGCCGGACGTAGTGCATGGCCTGACCATTCCCGGCTTGGGCGTGAATGTCGACGAAATCTATCCTGGCAAGGTAGTCGAGGTAGATGTGACGCCGACACAGCCGGGGCGGTATGCCTTTGCCTGCACGCGCTGGTGCAGCGTCGATCATTGGCGCATGCGCGGGGTCATCGAGGTCACAGGCGCGGCCGGCGCGCTCCTGCCGACGCAGCAGCCACCCCTGTTTCAACAGCTCGGCATCGACATCGACGCCATGCGGCCTGCGGCGCAGGCCACGCCCAGCGCCCCGCCCGCGATCGCTGCGGGCGCCGCGTTGAACGCGAAGCTACCGCAGGATCTGACCGACCCGGCCATACGCCGCACGCTGCCACCCGCCGCCGCGTTCCATGATCTGCGGGCCGATCCCACCAACGCCACGCTGAGCGATGCCGATATCTGGAACCTGGTGGCCTGGGCCTGGCTCAAGGACGTGCCGCCCACCGCGCTCGCGCGCGCTGAGACGCTCTACACCCGCGACTGCGCGGCCTGTCACGGCCCGGATGGCAAGGGGCAAGGGCCGGCCGGGGTGAATCTGCCCGGCATGGCGAAGATGGACCCCGCCATGCCCAAGGGCCCGGCGGACTTCACCGACGCAGGAGCCATGCTCGCGGCCAGTGACGTGCTGCTCCAGGGTAAGCTACTGCGCGGGGGCATGGGCACCGGCATGCCGGAGTTCGGCTCGCTGTATTCGGACACAGAGCAGTGGGCGATGATCGCCTATCTGCGCACGTTTCTCTTCGAGAAATAAAACCACGACTAACAAGAAGGAGGAAGAAGATGCCTAGTAGGGCCAATCAACTACCGAAGGGCGGGAAAGTCAAGACCCCGGCTCCGAAGCGCAACGCCCTGCCGCTCTATCTGACCGGCGGCGCGCTGCTGGTGATCATCATCGGCGTCGTGCTGTTGGCGAATGCCGGGCGCGGCTCGTCCGGTTCGAGCGTTCCGGCACAGGTTACCGGCAAGCCGAAACTGGCTGTCGATCGAGAACAGATTGATTTCGGCAAGGTCCCGCTCGACAGGACCGTCAAGGCCACTTTCAAGCTTAGCAACGTCGGCGACCAGCCGCTGCAGATCCTGAACCAGCCGGTGGTCGAAGTCAAGCAGGGCTGCTGACCGCCCAACGCGGTCGTCGGTTCGACGACCATCCAACCCGGGCAGAGCACGCAGCTCACGATGGAATTCATGATGCACAAGGGCATGGAAGGCCTGCACGACTTCCGGGTGAAGGTCAAGACGAATGATCCGGTAGCCCCGGAGATGGAGCTGGCCGTGCTGTCGGATTGGGGGAAGTGAAAAAGCAAACTGCGCAGCCAACCCGCATCAGCACGCGCCAGGTCAGGCGAAGCTGATTGCAGACGTGAAGTGCAATCCACGGCGTGGTCCAGTAAAGCCTAAGTGGGCGTGCTGCGCTTTGCAGCACGCCCATTCACAACCAGGTTTCCGGTTTTGACGGGCATCCTCTGGACGTCAAATTGCCCCTACCCTCTCCTACGTCCGCTTCGCGAGCGACCCTCTGGGATCTCCCAATCTACCCTATCTGTGGGTTTTTCTGGCTTGCCAGCGACACGGTGATTCCGGGCTGATGGCAGGCAGCTTCAAATAGGCCTTTTCGGCAGGATAGCGCCGAGAGGCCCCAGCCAGCCACGCAGACGGCCGACGATCAGGCGGCTAGAGCCTTCACGGGTTGCACCGCCGCACGTTGGGCCAAGAAGAAGCTGAGCGTATAGGCCAGCGCCTTGCTGGCCAGGCGTGCCAGGCAGCCCGTCAAGGAGCGGGAGTGCGGGAAGCGCAGCGTAAAGGCCGTGGTCAGGACACTGAACGCGGTCTCGATGCCATGGCGCAGGCGGCCCAGGATGCGCTGAATACCTGCGGGCCATGGGTTGTGCTGATTATCGCGGCGTAGCGGCAGTAACAGAGGTCGTCCGCGCTTCCACAACCAATCTTCGGTCTTGGCGTCGACGTAGCCTTTGTCACCGATGTAGATCAAGTCACGGTAGCCGTCACAGAGCGCAGGGAGCACCTTGAGATCGCTATAGGAACCAGGCGCCAACACCCACTCGTCGAGCATCTGGTCGCAGTCGACGGTGGCATGGAAGCGACCGCCGAAGAACTTGAACTGCTGGCTGGTGCAAACCCCGAACCATGCGTGGCGGTCTTCCGGTTCGGCAATCGGCGATGCATGGCCGCGGGGTCGGCTGGCTAGAATGACCGGAGCGCTATCGACCAAACGAATGCGTGCTTCCAGGTTGCTTTCTTCTGAACTGGCGCCGTCGGCTGGGGGGTGCTGCGCCCGCCAGCGGTCGCGCAGTTGGCGCCGGATGTCTTCCATCACCAGAGTCAAGGCGCGGCGGCGGACATTGAAACGCCCCGCATCGGGGATACCGGTCGACCACAGGTCACTGTGGTACTGGCACAGAAAGGCCAACGCCTTGTCCTCATCACCGTCAAACCAGTTCTCGGCGACCAGGGCGATCGTGATGATGACGCTGTCATCATGCGCGGGCTCAGGTCCCCGCCGCCGCTGAAAGCCGGCCCGCCGCTGCGCTTCCGGCAGGCAATCATCGACGAAGACAAAGGTGGCGATAATGGTGTCCTCCCAGGGCTGTTCAGTCAGGTAATCGGTTAGGCCTTTCATATGGGATACCTCCAGGTTGGATTGGGCACATTATCGCCGGACGATGCCCCGGAAGCAAGGGGGGGCCCAACTCAAAACCCGCAATTAGCGTA
>Ga0172368_10003040_pt1 | contig 20712 bp, 14 predicted proteins | sample Lak11m_FD_114540 | JGI IMG/M metagenome (GOLD analysis project Ga0172368, IMG submission 114540) | Freshwater microbial communities from Kabuno Bay, South-Kivu, Congo - kab_022012_11m | ecosystem: Environmental > Aquatic > Freshwater > Lake | place: Democratic Republic of the Congo: South-Kivu...
CTGGTATTCGTAAAGATGCGGTTTCATCTTGGTGACGATGTAATTGAGCCCGAAAGCCGTGATTCTGATCGCCTGGCGGATCGCGGCGACCTCGGCGTCCGATTTGACCATCCGCATGCGGACGATGAGCGGGTATGCGTCGACGATGGCCAAGTCCGCCTGCAGCTTCGTCAGCCCAGCGGCGTATGCCGACGTATGTTGGAAATGCGGGCCGACGACAATGTCGGGCTCGAGATCGAAATAAAACCGTTTGAGCAGCCCATACGGGCTGTCGGGACTGAGGATGGCCTCCAATTTAACTTGGAGATTCTTGACCAAGAGGATGTCGTCGACGGCACTGATGGCGCGCGCCTGCTCCAACGTCAAAAACCGTCCGGTCCAGCGCTCTTTGAGCGGATCGGCTTCAGAGACGTACAAATACGTTTTGACGTCGGAAAGCGTCTTGATGACGAGCAAAACGGAATTTTCCTGGGTGATGCCGGTCAGATATTCGAAATTGCGGTTGGCGATGAAAGGATGGTTGCTGTCCGCCGAGCCCTTCAGGGGTACGCCGGCGAAAAGAAGCAGCCCGCTTTCGGGTTCCATTTGCGCGATCAGCTGGTCGCGGCGGCGTTTGAATTGGCCAGCTTCCATGGACATCACTCCTTTATGGCATCCGGTTTGGCGACGACGCTTTCGGTCACTTGGCTGACGATGCGCCAGTCCGGACCAAGACTTAAACGCAAATAATCACTTTCAAAGACGTCAAATGCGAGGGTCGCGTTTATTTTATTATTATAAGCGATATTGACGATTCGTGCATTCGTTTGTTGGACGAAACGGTGAAGTTCGCCCATTTGCTCGGGCGGTCCTTCGAGCACGGCGACCGTCGTCGTGACCAGAGGTCCCCAAACCGTAGCCAAAAGCGCCTGTCGCCCGGCTTCCTTAAACGCGCGGGCCAGGTTTTTGGTGCCCAGCAACTGGCCGCCGAAATAGCGGACGACGACGATTAAAGTCCGTTCGGCCGTGAATTCTTTCAATAAATTGACTAACGGAATAGCCGCGCTGCCGGAAGGTTCGCCATCGTCATCGCCGTGGTATTCGCCGTCATAGACGTAGGCGTAGGGGATATGGCGGGCGTCGGGATATTCAATTTTGTTGCGCCGCCGCCATTCGCGGACGTCGTCAAGCGAGCCGAGCGGATGCGCGAATGCCAGAAAACGCGATCGCGACACGGTCAAAACGGCTTTACCGCCGGCATAAATCCCGGTCATCGTCAAAGTTCCAATAAACGTCCGACGACTTCCTTAAGTTCGGACAGTTCGAGTTCTTCGAGTTTGCCCGCGGCGATGACGGCGCTCATGTCGGGACGTAGCGGCAGCCGCGCCAATAACGGAATCTTATACTTTTCCAAAAGCGTTTGCGCCGTGCTGACGCCGTGGATTTCGATTGGAGTCCGGCAATGGGGGCATTCGACGTAAGCCATGTTTTCGACCAATGCCAGAATCGGCAGTTTCAGCATGTCGGCCAGCTTGACGGCTTTGGCGACGATGGTGGACACGAGTTGTTGCGGCGAGGTGACGACGATAAGCCCGGAGACTGGAATCTTTTGGAAGGTCGTCAAAGCGACGTCGCCCGTGCCCGGCGGCATGTCGATCAGCAAATAATCGAGTTCGTGCCACCAGACGTCGGTGTAAAACTGACGCACCAAATCGATGACCAGCGGGGCGCGCCAGACAATCGGATTTTCGTTGCTGTCGAGCAAAAGCGATGCCGACATCACCTGGATTTCACCGGGCGTTTTCAGGGGCATGATGTAATCAGCGCCACCCTCGGTTGGCCCTTTGAGCCCGAACAAATCGGGAACCGAGGAGCCGAGGATGTCAGCGTCGAGAATGCCAACGCGCATGCCCTCGCGCGTCAAGTGGGTCGCCAGTAACGCGGTGACCATGCTCTTGCCGACGCCGCCTTTGCCCGAAAGGACGGCGATGACATGGCGCACGTTGCTGTTTGGATGCAATTTGACCTTTTCGAAAAGATTAGGCGTTTTCTCTGCCATCGTTTTACCTCTTAAGTTCAGGCGTAGACGTAATAAATTGTGTCGCCTTCGACTTCAAACACGAAATTGGCGCTGTAAGGATCGGGATTCAGTGCGATGATTTCAGGCAATGCCGCCAATGTCAAGGCAGCCGAGAAATTGACGTAATTGGCTGATGGCACGACTTCGGCGGCATAGAACAACTTGGCGATTAGTGAATTGCCATCGATATCGTAGCCGGAGTAATCATAAGTCGGATAGGCGCCGGTTACGTTCGTGCGCAGCAGCGAACCCATCTTGACGAAGTGGCCTTGGAGCCGGGCGACGTCGGTATCGTCGAAGACGCCGCCGAGAATGAGATCGATTTCATCGATAATCGACAAAGCTCCTTCGACGCCGTCGGCTTCTTTCGGATTGAGGTTGGCGTAGTCGGAAGCGTAGAAATCGATCGTGTCCGGGGTCGGCAAGGCCGCTTTGGCGTATTCTTCCTCAAAAATGTCGGTGAAGAACCCGGCCGAAAGCTCGCTGATGAGGTAAGCGCGGTCGGTGATCGCCTCGGTGATGTCGGCGACATAGGTGTTTTCAATCAAGGCGCGGAATTGCGTGCCCAAACCGTTGGCGCTCGAAGCGTCGGTCAATCCGTTGAGGTCGATCAAATCCTCGATGTAAATATCAAGCCGTTCAGCCTCGAACACATGGTCGAAATCGGTCGCGAAGATCGTCTCCAGTTTTTCGACCTTGCTTGTCTTATTGGTTCCTGGGTTGTCGGTGTCGATGTATTTGACGACATCGCTCGGTTCGAGGATGTTGTAAAGGGTCAGCGACCGCGTTTTGTAATTGACGGTCACGTCGTTGGTGAAGATAAGCGAGGCGTCGAGCAAGTGCAGGAGCGGCTCGGTCGTGTGGCCGCCGCTGATGAATAGGCCGATGTCGAAGCCGACGCCCATGTCCTCATAAGCGGCGCCGTCATAGAACTCGTCGAGGACTTCCTCGATGATGCCCATGGCGCCCGGCGTCGGGGGATTCAAGTCGGTGAAGTCGGTCGTGCTGTAGTCCATCGGCGTCAGGTCGACGCTGAAATAATCGACCGGAGTCTGATAGTAATCTTCGTTGTCTTCGGTGTAGGTGCCAAAGGAGATCGTCGCGAAGGCGTCGCGGACTAAGTCGGGAATGGCGTCGGCGCTGAGATTGCTGTAATTGAGAACGGCCATGATTTCGCTGATATCGGTCGGACTGAGCGCCGATGGTGTTAACGAATCGACGGTCGTCAAAGTCGGGAAAATCCGTTTGAACTCTTTGAAGACGCGGAAGTACGCTTCGATTTCGCCGGTGAGACCGTCCCACTCGTTCGTGTGGTGGTCGGCGCTCGCGCCGTACAACGTCTCGAAATGGACGACCAGGTACTCGGCTTTTTCAGCCGCGGTCGCGAATTTATAGACGAGCCCGTCCCAATATTCGGGGTTCGGGTTCAAGTTGTCGTTAATGAGGTCGCTGACGCCGGTGTCGTTCATCATTTTAATGATGATCTGCTCGAACACCGTCGGATCGTCGGCCACCCCCGAGCTGGCGCCGGTGCCATGGAAGACATCGCTTTCAAACAGCGAATTGGCCACGTCTTGGATCAGTTCGATTTCCGTGATGCCGATGCCCGTCATGTCGGTATAATCGACTGTCGCCAGATCTTTGGCATCGTTGTAAATGACGAGCATCTGACTGATTTCAGCGTCACCGTAAGGCAAATATTTGTCATCGTCGTCGGGATCGCCGCGGTTGCCGCGGTAATGGGTGTTGGCGGCCGTGAAATCGATGCCGCTGATGCCCACCGAACCCGAAGTCAGCATGTTGTCGTAAAGGTTGGGAATCGCCGGGTAGACGATCTGCGACCGGTTCATCGCCAGGAGCATGTTCTCCACGGCGGTGCTGTTGGTGTCCATCAGGTCGGATAGGACGTCGTTGGAGCCGGCGCCGCTGAAGGAATCAAACGTCAATCCGCTTGATTTGAAGGCGTCGAGAATGTCGACGATGCGCGTGATTTCGCCGATAACGAGACCGTCGTCGCGCCAACCGTCGTCATTGAGAGGCACGGTACCCGCGAAATCGTTTCCGATGGCGATGACGTCTTCCTTAAGGGCCGGGTCACGCCCGATGCCTTCATAAATGTATGCATCGAGTTCCGAGGTGTCGATTAACATCCAAATGGTCTGTTCGAACACCGTGATGTCCAATGTGGCGTGGCTCTTGCCGGCCTGGAACGTGTTGAACACTTTCGAATCATGGAGGTTTCCGAGCATGGTTTCGATCGTGAGAGCGTCAATGTTGGTTGGATCGAGTGGAACCCCGTCGGTGATGCCAAGATCGTCGATGCCGACGTAGACATCCATCAGGACGACGATTTCGGTCGCCCGTTCGGCTTTGTCGCTTTCGTTGCGGAAATAGTCGGTATTCGCGTCGCCGAGGACGACGCCGCTCATCGCAAAAGCGCCTGAGAGGAATATTTCGTCAAATAGGTTAGGAATGGCTGGGTGCGCCAGCCGCGACTCGTTGATGTCGAGCAGCAGCGTCTCGACTTTGGCCGTGCCGGCGCTGTCGTCCATCAATGTCGATATAGCGTTGGCTCCGTCCGTGCCGAAATCGGCGAAGGTGAGGCCGGTGTCTTTGAAACTGACAAAGATGTCGGTGATCATTTTGATTTCGCCGTTAGGACCGATCCAATCGTCGAGCAGGACCAAGGAATCGGCAAAATTGTTGTCGAGATCGGTGATGTCCGCGCGCAAAGCGGCGTCGATGAGATCGTCGTCGCCGAGTTCTTTGTAGATATAGCTGTCCATCATCGACGTATCAAAAATCATCTCGACGACTTGCTCGAATACCGTCAGGAACCCGAGGGCGTGGCTGCGGTCCTCCGCCGAGGTGTCAAACGTATTGAAAATCCGTGAGTCGTGCATGTCGTTAAGCATCGCTTCGGTCGTGGCGGCGTCGATGTTGGCCGGGTCGAACGTGCCCCCGTTATTGAGGGCCATCGTTTCCAAAGAAGCGTGGATGTCAAACGCGTAATCGATTTCGACGAGGCGGTCGGCCGGATCGTCGAGTTCCAGAAGCACGTACGAATTCGTTTCCGACAGCGTCAACGAACCGACGTTGAATTGCGCCGTCCCAAACATCATGTCGAAGAGATTGTAAAGCATGATGCGCATGCTCCCGACGTCATTAAGGGAAACGAGTATCGGTTTGACGTCGGCCGAGGTGATCGTCGGGTCGTTCTGGAGTTTGTCGACGGGATTGGGATCGCCGTCGGCGAAGGTCTGGATCGAAGCGACGAAAGCGATGATGTCGTCGATCTCGCCGCCGTCGCCGTACCAGTTCGCGGCCGTTGCCGGCGTCTGGCCGACGGCATGGAAGTCGGCGGTGACGATGTCATAGGGCGAAGGATCGGCCACGGCTTCGTACGGGTCGAGAAGATAGTCTCCAAGCAGCGAGTTGTCACCCTTGAGCTTGTTCAAAAGGAAATCGCTGAAAACGTACTTGTTGTCCGGGGTCAGGAAAATCTGGCTTCGCGCCAACGCCTTGAGGATGTTTTCGACAAGGACCGGGTCGTCATTCATGAAGTCGATGTCCTCAATGCCGGATGTAAAGGCATCAAGGGCGACGAGCGTGTCCTTGAGGTTTTGCCCTTCGGTCGACCAGTTGTTGACGTTACGGAACGACGTTCCGAGGACGGGGTCGACAAGACCGCCGGAATTGCCGAACAAACCGTCGAGCACGCCTCCGAAGGTCCCGGATATGATAATCGAGGAATCGACGGCGTCGAAGATTGAGCCGATGGGATCGTCGGGGTCGTTGGCAAAGCCGATCAGCTGGTCCATCACGTCGCCTTCGGTGTCGATGTCGAACAAATCGCTCGTGAGAGCCGTTTCGATGAATTTGATGAGATTGTAATTTTCGCCTTTGACGAGCGGTTGTCCAAGCTCGTCATACGTCGTCACCCAGCCGTCATCGGGGACCGAGCGGGCGGTGGCGTCCAATTCGTCCATGTCGATGGAAAGGGCGTCGGCGTTCCCGAAAATGCTCGACAAGAGCGTGTAGTAGTTTTCGCTCGTCATCAAGTCATCGTCGTCTTTGGGGTTGAAAATGTCGGAGGTGAAAATCGCGTCCAATAGTCCGATCAGGTCATCGACGACGGGCGTTATGTCATCGAAAATGGTGTCCATGTTGTCGACGACGCTCAAGGAGAAACCGATGATGTCGATGAGAATGCCCATTTGGGTCCCGACATCGTCAAAATCGAAATTAAGGTCGTTTCCCGTCAGTCCGAGCGGATCGAGCATCCCGCTCATGGCGTCGCCCGAGAAGGCGCCTTCAAGCACGCTCGGGATGACGGCGCCCATAATCTGGGAGCGGTCCAAAAGCGGGCAGATGTCGTCTTTGAACGATGCGCGGAAATCTTCGTCCTCAAACAGGGTCAAGAGATCGTTATCGGCCGGCTCGTCGGCGCCTTTCGGCGTCGCCAGTCGCGCCGGTTCCGGTTCTTCTTCCGGGAAAATAAGCGAAAGCAGGGCGTCATTGGCGAAAATGGCGCTGACGATGCCGAGAATCGAGCCGAATTCGCCTTTGTAGTTGTAGCGCTTCTCGCCGTTGTCGGTCCCATTGAGCGATGTCAATGCGTCGTCGAGTTTGGTCCGGTCGAATTCCTGGCCGCCGGCCAAGGAACTCAATAACGGCTCGAGGGCCATATCCATCATTTCGTCAAGTCCGTAAATCAAGAGACCGCTGTCCAATAAATTGGCGGTAACTCCCGGAAGAGGATTTCCTTCGCCGTCGAAGAGCACCGTTTTGCTGGTCTCCGGGTCGACGCCGATGGGTAGGCCATCGTCATCGAGGGCGCCGACGATGATTTCGATCAACTCGTCGCTGTGGGCGCGTACGAGGTCCACCAAAAGATCGGTCGCCGCATCCTGCAGCAACGGTTCGTTCACCAATGGGACTTTGGCGGTTTTCACGCGTCCGCCGTCGGTGGCGACGAATTCGTAATCCATCAACGATGCCGGTTCCGGCTCCGTCGGGATCACGACGTCGAAAATGGCCGGAAGAAGATCCGGGTCAAGTGCGGCGATGTTGTGGATGACGTCATATATGAGGGCGATTTCCTCGCCGAAATGCAAGTCTTGGTAATCTTCCCATTCCGTCGGGAAGAACGTCGCCAGCGACAAACCTTCGGGCGGCGTCGCCTGTTCGTCGGACACTAGTTTGTAGACGACGGCTGGCAACACCTGGCTCAGGAACGTTGAATCATCGATGCGATGCAAGGCCGAGCGGATGTGCGGATAAGCTTCGTCGGACACCATGTCGACGATGATCTGAAGCGGATTGATTTCGCCTTCTTGGCCCAAGATGTTGTCCAGGACGCCGGAACTGATGACATCCAAGGCAACGTCTTTCACGTTGATGAGTTCGTCTTCCCAGATGATGTCATCGATATTGACCAAGTCGGGGTCGACGTACTGCTGGGCTACTTCCATATTCAAGGCGAGTGTGATGGCGATGGGGACAGCCTTCAGCACGAGCGTCGAGCCGACGACGTTGGCGATGATCGAGGTCATGATGTCCTCGGAAAGTAAGGCGTTGGCCGTCGCCGTGGTGAAGCCGTTGGTCAGAATGCCGGTCGAAAGCACCGATTGGCCGATGCTCGTAATCGTATAGAGTTCGTTGGTCAGCGTCAGCATGTAGCCGTCCATGTCTTCGCTGGTGACGTAATCCATCAAGACGGCGTCGATCGTGCGTCCGTCTTCGGCCACGGACCAATTGAAGAGCAGTTGCGCGAACAAAGAATCGTTATAGGCGTCCATGAACGCCATGATTTGGTTATAAGTGGGGTCGTCGATGCCTTCGGCGACGCCGTTATTATCGTTGTGGAGCGCTTGGTTGATCGTGTTGATGATCGATGAGAAGGGGATCATCATCATGACGGCCACGAGCGTGACCTTGACGGCGTTGAGCAGCCCGCCGACGAGGCGGACTTTATGTTTCTTGCGCCAGCCTTTCGGGATGAACAGGCGGAACGGGAAGAAATAGAGAAGCGAGGCCAAAAGTTCCCCGATAGTGATAATCAAAAAGCCCAGGATGATGAAAACGATATAGCGGAGCGTCACGAGCGTGATCGCCATCACGAGGGCCGCCGTGTCCGTTCTGGAGCCGGCGTCCATGCCCATCGAGGCGAACAGTTGGTTGAAGAACGACTCGACGGTCGCTTGGAGCGTCGTCACGTTGAGAACGATCGTGCCTTCGCCCAACGTGAGATTGATTGTGGGAATCGTGACCCCGAAGTTTGCGAGCGTCGCCCCGATGTCGAGCGTGGCCAACATGTCCGTCAGCGGGCGCGCGGCGAAGAAAGCGGCTAAAACGAGACCGCCGACGATAATCAGACGGAACCCTGATTTCCAGACACCGCGGATCAAACCGATCAGAAAACCGATGACGATGAGGCCAAGGATGACGAAGAAGGCGATATTGAAAACCAGGCCGATCGTCTCCGGATTGATTGGAATGGTCGTGAAGGCGAATGATTTCATAAGGGTATCCTCGGGGTTCCGTTTTGCGGCTGGCAACTTATCTTTGATAACAAACAAACTTGATACTTTATTATGGTATCATAATGGAAATCGCACAAGTGTAAAGCAATGGCCAATCTCTTCGCGCAAACGCTAAATAAGCGTCTCGACAAGCAACCGGAAAAAGCCGGCGGGCTGCTCCAGCTCGCGTTATTCGGACTCGGATGGCTCGGTCTTTCAGTCATCGCTTTGCTCGTTACCCTGATCGTCAAGGCCGTGTTCCAGGGACGCTACCCGGATCCGTTGGCGTTCGAAAACGCCTGGGCTCACATCAGCGTCCCGACGACGATCAACGTCATTTCCTACATTTTGCTTCTTTTCGCGCTGACGGCGCTCTCTTTTAGGGTATTAGCAGCCCTGCGCCATTCGTTTTACCGTCCCAGCGTCATCTTCAAAGGCATCGGCTATGGCGGTTTGATTCTGCTTTCGGGCATTCTCATCAACGTGTTGTACCTCGTCTTCAAGATCCAGTTGACCGATAACGCCAACGAGGCGACGATCACGTCGATGATGCGGACGTATCCGCTGGCCTCTTTCATCGCTTTCGTGATTGCCGGGCCGATCTGCGAGGAGCTGACGTACCGGCTCGGCCTGTTCGGGTTGCTCGGGCGCTTCAACAAATACGTCGCCTACGCCGTCACCTTCGTTTTCTTCGGTCTCATCCATTTCGACTTCGACACCACCAACCTCATCAACGAGCTGCTTAATCTTCCGTTTTACGTCGTCGCCGGCTTGATTTTCTGCTATATCTATGAAAAAGAGGGATTGACGGTGTCCATCTACGCCCACGTGACCAACAACTTGATTTCGTTCGTGGCGACCTTTTTGGCGTCCGACGTGATTGTGAGGATCATTTGACATGAACCGCAAACCGTTTTCGCTCGACAGTTTTCATCTTAAGATCATCGCCCTGGCCACGATGCTGATCGACCATGCCGGCGTCATCATCGTCGGCGCGATTTGGCCCGGCAGCATCGTCTATTCATTGCTTCGGATCATCGGGCGCATCGCCTTCCCGTTGTTCGCGTTCATGATCGCCGAAGGCGTCCTCCACAGCCGCAAACCGCATTTTTACCTCTTGCGGCTCCTCGGCCTTGGCATCTTCGTCGGCATCGCCATGTACGTCATCGACGAGTTCATGGGCGTGTCCGTCCTGGCGGGCAACATCTTCGTTGATCTTTTGCTCGGCGCCTCGATTATTTACGGGTTGCGGCAGAAGAAATGGTGGAAATTGAGTGCGGCCGTCCCGATCGCGCTCACGGTAGTCATTTATCTTTTGCCGCTGGCGGCTCCGTTCAAAATGGACTATCAGATCTACGGCATTACGATGATCGTCGGCTTCTACCTGACCCGCGTCGCGGCCAATTTCTATCTCCGGAAAACGGCCGACGCCCACGGCATCAGCTTCATCGGCTTGACGCTGACGGACCAGTATCAAAAACAACTCAACCTCTACAGTTGCATATGGCTTTTAAGTGTTAACTTAATTTGGTATATTATGTCATTGATCGACAGCAGCATCGTCCATGTCTACATGGGCGCGCAAACGTACTCGATCATGGCCGCCTTCTTCATCTTCGCATATACGGGACGGAGGGGTTATAACGCCAAATGGTTCCAGTACGGCAGCTATGCCTTCTACCCGCTCCATTTCCTGGTGTTGTATGGCTTGTACGAATTGCTGCTTCTGATCATCAACTAGGAGGAAACACAAATGATCATTCAAATCAAATCCGCGAAAGAATTCAAGGAAATCATCCAGCAGGACAAAGTCCTCGTCGATTTCTACGCCGACTGGTGCTTGCCGTGCAAGATGCAAGCCCCGGTTCTCGAGCAATATGACGCCGGAACCCCGAAGGCGACCATCGCCAAGGTCAACGTCGATTTGCTGCCGGAATTGGCCGGCGAATACGGCGTTTACTCGATTCCGACGCTGATTCTGTTCGTCAAAGGCGCGCTTGCCGCCAAAAACGTCAGCTTCATGCCGCTACAGCCGCTGACCCGTTTCATCGACAGCCACTGATAGGCCAAACCCCGGGCGCCGCTTTCCGATTGACACGATGACGGCATGTGTTATCATTGACTTTGCGATTTTGCGATCGCCTGGATCAGTGGTGTAGCGGTTAACATGCCTCCCTGTCACGGAGGAGACCGCGGGTTCGATTCCCGTCTGATCCGCCATGGCGCAGGTGTAGTTCAATGGTAGAACATCAGCCTTCCAAGCTGATCACGCGGGTTCGATTCCCGTCACCTGCTCCATTTTTTATTTGGGGCACCCGTTATGAATTATATTGATTAATTCGACGTTTTCCGTTTATTATTAAAATGTTATAAACGGCGTTTATGGATTTCGAATTAATCGTGGCCACCAACAACGAAGACAAGATGCGGGAGTTCCGCCATTATTTCGGCGGTTACTCGGTAAACCTCTTGTCTTTGAAGGACATTGAACTCGCGCTTCCTTTCAATGAAACGGGAGCGACTTTCCTCGATAATGCCCTGATCAAAGCCCGCGCCGTGTCCAAATACGTCAACAAGCCGGTTTTAGCCGACGATTCCGGACTCCAGATCGAAGCCCTCGGCGGCTTCCCCGGCGTCAAGTCGTCGCGGTTCCTTCCTGGCGCAAGTTATAAGGAAAAAATGGAAGCCATCATTCAAATGATGGTCCCCTACCGCAACCGCAAAGCCCAGTTCACCTGCACGCTCGTGCTCATGCACCCCAACGGCTATTATCGTATCTTCATCGGCGCCGCCTCCGGCACGATCACCGAGGCGCTCGATGGCGAGCAAGGATTCGGCTATGACCCGATCTTCCGCTGCGATGAGCTCGGCAAGAGTTTCGGCCAGGCGACGATCGAGGAGAAGCACCGTTATTCGCATCGGGGCAAGGCCGTCGATAAAGCAATCCAGTGTCTCATAAACAACTGCCTAATTAAAAAAGGTAAATAAAAAAGAGTCGCTATAGCGACTCTTTTCGTATGCGTTTACTTGACGTATTTAAGCGCGCATTTGCCTAGGAAAACGGCTGTTTCCCCCAGTTCGTCCTCGATGCGGATGAGCTGGTTGTATTTGGCGATGCGATCGGTCCGGCTCATCGATCCGGTCTTGATTTGGCCGGCGTTCATGGCGACGGCCAGGTCGGCGATCGTCGTGTCCTCGGTTTCGCCCGACCGGTGCGAAATCACGGTCGTATAGCTGTTTTTGACGGCCAAAGCCATGCAATCGAGCGTTTCCGTCAACGTTCCGATCTGGTTGAGTTTGATGAGGATGGAATTGGCAATCTTATGGTCGATGCCTTGGCGGAAAATCGTCGGGTTGGTGACGAAGATGTCGTCGCCGACAATCTGAATCTTCTCACCGAGGCGCGCTGTCAGTTTGGCCCAGCCGGCCCAGTCTTTCTCGCTCAGGCCGTCTTCCAGCGAGGCGATCGGATATTTGGTGATCAACCGTTCGTACCAGGCGATCATTTCCTCGCTCGTCTTCTTGCCTTCCTTGCTCTTCTTGAGGTCGTAGACGTTCTTCTCCTCGTCAAAGAATTCGCTGGCGGCGACATCGAGGGCGATAAAGATGTCCTTGCCGGGCACATAGCCGGCCTTCTTAATGGCCTCGACGATGATTTCGATGGCCGCTTCGTTGCTCGGAAGGTTCGGGGCGAACCCGCCTTCGTCGCCGACGGCGGTGATGTGGCCTTGGGCTTTGAGCACTTTCTTCAGGTTATGGAAAACTTCGGAAGCCCAGCGGACGGCTTCCTTGAACGAAGGGGCTCCGAGCGGCATGATCATGAATTCCTGGAAATCGACGGAACTGTCGGCGTGCGAGCCGCCGTTGATGACGTTCATCATCGGAACCGGGAGCACCTTGCTGTTGACGCCGCCGAGATAGCGGTAAAGCGGCAATCCATAGAAATCGGCGGCTGCGCGGGCGCAAGCTAGCGAGACGCCTAACATGGCGTTGGCGCCCAGTTTCGATTTGAACGGGGTTCCGTCAAGTTCCAGGAGCTTGAGATCGATTGCCACCTGTTCGTCGACGTACATTCCTAGAAGTTCCGGACCGATGACGTCGTTGACGTTCTGAACGGCTTTGGTGACTCCTTTGCCCATGAAGCGATTTTTGTCGTCGTCGCGCAGTTCGAGGGCTTCGCGTTCGCCGGTGCTGGCGCCGCTTGGGACGATGGCCCGCCCGAAAGCGCCGGAATCGGTCGTCACCTCGACCTCGATGGTCGGGTTGCCGCGCGAATCGATGACTTCGCGGGCATAGACATCAGTAATGATTGGCATATATATTCCTCCTATTGAAAACAATTAATATTTTATATCATGCGCGGTTCATTAACTATTGTTAATGTCGCTTTTCGGCAAATATCGGTACAAGGCGACGTTATCAGGGCGCTCGACATAGCTCCTCATGAAGGCCAGCGTTTTTTCGTGCATCATGGCGGCGTTATCCTTGACCGAGAGGGTGGCATCCGGGTAAATCGGCATGCCAACGTGGATATCCATCAGTGGCTTACGGTATTCCTTGAACAAGCCTTTTGGTTTGCGGTACGTCGTCACGAAGGGAACGGCGGGAACGCCGTTGCGGCTGGCGTATTGGAAACTCGTGGGCGGAAACGGGCGGATGCCCGTGTAAAACGGCCAAATATGGGCTTCGGGATACACGGCGATGACCTTTTTCTTTTTTATCGCCGCGGCGATGGCCTCGAGAAACCGCATCGAGCCTTTGACCGTCTCCGGAAGCGGCCACGCGCCCAACGCCTTTGTCATGTATTTGACGAAAGGAATCGACACGGCGTCGGGATTGGCGATGATGTAGACCTTGCGGCGCCGATAGAGCAGCGCCTGCGGAATGAAGGCGTCGTGGTGCGCCGTGTGGTTGCCGTAAAGGACGAACCCGGTTTTGATGCGCCTCAGGTTCTTTTTACCGTGGATGCGGATGCCGAATTTGAACCAATTCAGAATCGTGAGGACCGGAATCGTGACTAAATATAGCAAGAGGAAACTGCCGAACCGGGCGGCCAGGCTTCTGAAAAAGTACGGGTAGTCGGCCGGAATCTTCTCGGCTTTGATATTGGTATTCGCAAAATCGTCGCGGAGTGGGTCGTCATAGTAGATGACTTGGCCGTAAACGACTTTTTTCATGTGGTCGTCTTCGCCTTGATGACGTCGCAGAACATCGCTTCCATCTTGTCGATCGATTCGCCGATGGCGAAGCGGCGCGCGTACTCGATGTAGTGTCGGGCGGCTTTTTCCTTGAGGTCGGGGTGTTCGATCCAATAATCGATTTTCGCGGCGAGGTCGGCGGGATGGCGGTGGTCGAACAGGTTGTGGCGGCTCAAGGCGAAAGCATTGGTGGCCGACTGCGGTGAATCGGAGATGACCGGCATCAAACCGCACGACATGGCCTCGATGCAGGAGATGGCTTCGATTTCGGCATCGCTCGGATGGACGTAAAGGTCGCAATAATTGATGATTTTGACAAGTTCTTCCTTGGGATAGAAGCCGATGATCGGGGGATTGGTGAGATGCTTGCCCTGCTTGACGACTTGGTCATGCAACGGGCCGGCCCCGGCGAACAGCAGTTGGATCTTCTTTTCGTACTTCGACTGCTTGATCGCCTTGATTAACAAATCATGCCGTTTTTCGCGCGAAAAGCGCCCGATGAAAAGGATCAGGTATTTGTCGCCGTAGCGCGCGGGTTTCGGCTGCCGATTGGGTTTGAACAGGGGGATGACGCCGTTGCTGATGACGTAACGCGGGGCTTTATAGCCGTGGTTGCGGGCGACATGACTTATGAAATTGCTGGGACAATGGATGGCGTCGACATAGCGGTACAAGACGCGATGCATCGCCGCATACACCAAATCGTTGACGAAGCGGACGTTCTTCAAGAAGAAATGGGCGGTGACGTTTTCGGCCTGCGTATGCATACCGGCGGTGACCGGGATGCCGTTGGCGACGCACATCTTGATGGCGGCTTTTCCAAGCGAGAACGGCAGCATGATGTGGACGACTTCGGCGTCTTTGAGGGCTTCCCGCAGAATAGTCTTGTCGGCTTTGGCAATCTTGACGCCGTTTTTGGCGATGTATCGGTTGAAAATGCCGAAATCCATCGTCGGAACCTCGTAGTAGCCGGGTTCCGTCGCCGGATTCGGGGAAATGACCTTGACGGCGTGGCCGCGTTCCTTCAGGTGGTTGATGAGGTGTTTGGCCGTGATCGTCGTCCCGTTGTTTTCCTCGCCAAGGACGTCGCATACAATCGTGATTCTCAACGGAGACCTCCGGCTGACTTGTGAGCCAGCCTTGGAAATTGTAGCCGCATCATCAGGCGGCTGTCAATCGTTAATGGCGTCAGCGACCGCATAAAGCGGCCATCTTCCCGTCTTCGCGACGGTCGTCGTCCATATGCGCGAACAGCCGGAATCCGCCGGCGAGACTGTAGGCTTCGAATCCCGATTGTGCCAACGTCCGCGCGGCCATGTAGCTGCGCATGCCGCCTTCGCAAACGATATAGGTTTTTTTGCCCTTGTCGAGCACGTTCAGTCTGGCGCGCAATTCGTTGAGCGGGATGTTGAAGCTTCCCGGGAAATGGCCTTGGTCATAGGCGTCGCCGTCGCGAACGTCGAGGTAGGTGACCGAACCGTCACGCGGCAATTTTTCGATTTCCTCGACGTAATACTGGCGCACCTGGCCGTCGAGGACGTTTTCGGCCAAGTACCCGAGCATATTGACCGAATCCTTGCTTGAACCGAACGGCGGCGCGTAGGCGAGATCGATCTCGCTCAGTTCGCGGGCGTTCATGCCGGCGCGCATGGCCGTTGCCAGGACGTCGATCCGTTTGTCGACACCGTGGAAGCCGAAGGCTTGGGCGCCGAGGATGAGTCCGGTGCCCCGTTCGAATATGAGTTTGATAACCAACGGCTCGGCCCCGGGATAATATGTCGCGTGGCTGTTGCCCAGCTCGAACACCTTATCAATGGCATAGCCGGCCTTGCGGGCGGCCATCTCATTGAGCCCCGTCGTCGCCACGACGAGATCGAAGAATTTGAGAATCGCCGTCCCTTGCGAGCCATGGTACTTCTTTTGGGCGCCCATAACGTTGTCGGCGACAAGGCGCCCTTGGCGGTTGGCCGGACCCGCGAGCGGGATGTATGCTTCCTGCCGCGTCGTGAACTGGCGGACCAAAATGGCGTCGCCGACGGCATAGATGTCGGGATCGTTCGTCTGGAGATATTCGTTGACGACCAGGGCGTTGCGGGCATTGACGATGAGCCCGGCCTCCTGGGCAAGTTTCGTGTCCGGAAGGACGCCGACGGACATGATGACCATGTCGAACGGGAAGGTTTGGGTTCCAATCGTCGCCGCGATTTCGTTCGCGGCGGGCGTGAAGCCTTTGACGCCGTGATTTAAAATGAGCGTCGCCCCGCGGGAGCGGATGTATTGATGGACGTCGTGGGCCATGTCCTCGTCGAGCGAGGCGATCACGTGGCTCATCATCTCAACGATGGTGACGGCGATGCCGCGATGCATCAGGTTTTCGGCCATCTCGAGGCCGATGTAGCCGGCCCCGACGATGAGCGCCCGCTTCGGCGCCTGTTGCTCGATGAATTCGGCGATGCGGAACGTGTCAGGAATGTTTCGGAGCGTGAAGATGCGCGGATCGGTCATGCCCGGAAGGTCGGGCACCATCGGTTTGGCCCCGGGCGCCAGGATCAGTTTGTCATAGCGGTCGACGTAAGTCGTCCCGTCGCGAAGGTTCTTGACGGTGACCGACTTGCGGAAACGGTCGATCTCAATCACTTCGTGGTCCGTTTTGACGTCGACGTTAAAACGGCGACGGAAATGCTCCGGCGCCTGGACGATCAATTGCGCTTTGTCGGTAATCACGCCGCCGACGTAATAAGGAAGCCCGCAATTGGCATAGGATATGTACGGGCTTTTCTCGTACATGGTGATGGCGATGGACTCATCGAGCCGCCTGAGCCGCGCGGCCGCCGAAGCTCCGCCGGCGACGCCTCCGACAATGATGACTTTCATAAACGCGACCTCGTGTTATTCGTGTGGTTTGGCTTCTTTCCTGATTCTTGGCTTTTTGATGAGGAAGAAATAGAAAGCGGCGAAAATGACGATCATCGCCGCGAGCGAACCATAGAGCCAATACCAACCTTCGTTATAAATGAAGCCGGTGATCAAAAGAACCGGAAAACCGAAAGCAATCGCCGTCGTCGATCCGACGACGAGATCGTTGGAGGCCGGAGTATCGAAATTGGGGTCCATCTCCCGGAGAATCGAGATGCCGGTGCTGACCGTGCCCGTCAGGGTGCCGTAGAAGGCCAAGAAAGCTTCGTCGGGATAGCCTTGGTACACGCGCTTTGTCACATGACGGATATAGAAATACGTCGACAACGTCCCGACCAAACCGATGACGATGAGCGTGACGATCATGCCGACGGAGGAAATCATCTCGATGTCGATGGCCGTGATCGAGGCGATGATCATGAAATCGAAGGCGACGCCGGCGATGCGGTTGAGCATGAAATCGTTGGTGTACGTGCGTTTCATCAACTTAAGGCGTTTGATGAGCTTGACGAATTTTTTGACCAAGATTGTCACGAAGGTCGCCACGATGAAATTGAAGCCCCAGATGAGGGGAATGACGCTTTTTTGGAGAAAGCCGGCGGGATTGGCGTCAATCGCCTTCAGTAATGCGGTAATCCCAAACATGAACAGCCATGATAGCAAATAAACCAGGCCGACGATGGCCAGCTGCACGCTCATCTTGTCGACCGATTCGACGACGGGGATCTCGTCGCTGCCTTCGACGACGGACGTCAACGTCGGTTTGTTGGCGTCGGTCCGGGCAACGCGGTTGATTTTGCCTTGGCGAATCAAGATGTTGAGGTAAATGACGCCGCCGATCGCCGCGGCGATGAAGCCGAGCGTCGAAATCGTCAAACCGAACGAACGGCCGCCGATGAAGCCGGCGTTTTCGTACAGCATGCCAATGTTATTGGCTTGTCCCGGACCTTGGCCGAATCCCATCGGCAACAAAACGCCGGAATAAGGGGCGATGTCAGTGAAAACCAAAGCCATTAGAATCGTCACGGCGACGCCGAGAATGCCTTGCATCAGGTACGTCGTCACGATCAACAGACCGCTTTTGATGGGATTTACCTGTTTGATCTTCAAGGCCTTGGCGATCTTCTCCGAGCCCTTGAGCCCGAGGGCGATGAAGCCGACGGCGATCATGTGGTAAGTCACGATCGACATGAAATCGCTCGTGATCAACTGCTGGCCTTCGATGGTCCAACCGAACCCGTTGTTCAAAAGATATTTTAGTCCCAATCCCAAAAAGCCGGCGATGATCGAGGTCGGGATCAAGGCTTTCTGGATGAAAATGACCTTGCGCCTGATCGTATTCGCTAGCAGCAATAACGCGCACAGCAACACGATTTGGATGACGATGGTCCAGTAGACGCTAAAGTCCGAGGGCGCTTGCATCGTCAGGATGAGCGATAAGTTCATGGTCGATGGCTCCTTTTTCAAACAAATGATGGTTTTGCAACAATTGCATCGTGATCAGATATTGATAACTCGAAGCCGTCTCCGGCAGTTTGGCGACGATCGAGCGATTTCCGGGAACGTATATGATGAATTTGCGGCGCGTCTGCATCGTGAACGAGAGAATCTCGTCATAGCCGTAGCGAACGATCGCCCCACCTTCATCAATGCTAAGCCCGGCGGCGTCCACCGTCAACGTATGATGGAACTTCTTCGAGCGCCGCTTGGCCCCGGCGATGAAATAATGGACAGCGCACCGATGGGATAATCTGATCGTGGCCAGATTGGCGCCGACGAAACCGATATATCGTTTTTTATTGGCCTCGTCAAGTTCGACGGTCGTGTGGCGCCCGTGCTTGTCGTTGACGTAGCCGTGAATATCGTAAGTGGCCCGATACCCGCACTTTTCGCAATAGAGGTCCGAATGCCGTGTCTTCATGGAAAAAGGATCGCCGCATTCTGGGCAGGTGAACAGCAGACGTTCGAGTCCTTCGGCTTTGCGGAAACCGCGGTATTTCCGGAGCGGCCGCTGCTCGAAGGCGTTGACGTGAAGCTCGCGGCGCACGAGTTCGGTCAGCTCGTCACCCGTCATCTCCTCGTATTCGCGCGGTTCCAGGAAACGTTTGAGCTTCATGCCCGTCGGTCCGAATTTGCGGTAGCGCGACCAGCGCGGGCTCGAAAAATACAAACCGTACGTTTCCATGAAAACGACGGGAACCTTCAGCAGTTTGATCAGCTTGCCGATGGCCGGCGGCATCGAGGAGACGGTGCCCGTCATCGTCATGTTCCCCTCTGGGAAAATGCAGACGTTGCCGCCTTCGTTGAGCACGCGCATGATGCGCGGGACGATCGATATGTCGCTCATCGACTTCGATTTCGGGATTGGGGCGAACACGTAATCGAGGAGCCAGCTGACGAAACCTTTGTTCAGGAGTTGCTCGCTGGCGACGAAATAAAGCGGGAAATCGAACATCGTGTCCGTCAGCAAGACGTCGAACTCCGTCGCGTGGTTCACCAAGACGAGAAGCGGTCCTTTTTTCCGGAGGCGGAAATACCGGATCCGGAAATGGAAATAGATGAAAATCGGGACGGCGAACAGCAGTCTGATCAATAACAGGAGCAACCAATGGCGGGGCTTGACTTTCCGCGCCCGGCGTTTATTTTGATTCATCGCTCCGTTCCTTCGGATCGTCGATATCCCGCAAGAAACAGGCTCTTTCCTTGTGTTTGACGTGCTTGAACGATTTCCACAGCAGGTTGATGTTCAGATTGTCGGATAATTCAGGACCGGTCTCGGCGTATTCGATCTTGTTCTTGATGGCGTATTTGATGGCCTCGGTGAACATCATCGCCAGGATGCCTGAATTCTTAAGTTCCGGCTCAACGGCAATCAGGAGCATATCCAATTTCTTGGAATGCTTGAGCGCCCGCAGGAATCCGATGAAACCGAACGGGAACAGATGGCCTTTGCTCTTCTTGAGGGCCATCGCCGGAGACGGGATCATCAAGGCAAAGCCGACGACCTTGCCAGCATTGTCGACGACGATTTGGAGATAGTCGAGGTTGATCATCGGGATGTACTGCGAGGCAAGGTGGTCCATCAGGTCCTCGGCAATCGGAACGTAACCATAGAGATGGTCGTACGCCCGGTTCATTAGATGGAGGATCTGATGGACGTACGGCTTTAAATCCTTAGGTTTCTTGCTTTTGGGACGAATGATTTTGACATCGTATTTTTTGGCCGTGTACTCGGCGATCTTGAGAAAGCGCGGATCGATTTCATCGGGGATGAATACTTTGTATTCGTGCCAGACGGCGTCGGGTTTGAAACCCAAAGCGGTCAGATGACGGACGTAATACTCGTGCGTGTAAAGCGTCACGAAACAGTTGTCTTGGTCGAATCCGTCGGTCAGGAGCCCTTCCTTGTCCTGATCGGAAAAGCCCAGTGGGCCGGCGATTTCCGTCAAACCTAATTCTTTCCCGTAGGCGGCGACGGCTCCGATCAAGGCTTTGGTGACCTCGATGTCGTCAATCATGTCGATGCGGTTGAAGCGGATGCGTTTCTGGTCGTATTTCTTGTTGGCGTAATGGTTGACGATGGCGCAAATACGCCCGACGATCGTCTTGCCCCGATAAGCCAAGAAGAGGCGGAAGTCGCAGTAGCGGCTGGCCGGATTTTTCTTGGGGTCGAGATTGTCCATTTCGTCCTCGAATAGATAAGGCGTGAAATGCGGGTTGGCGCGGTAAAGGCGGACCGGGAAGTCGATGAAGCGGCGGCGGTCGGCTTTGGAGGTAACAGTTTTGATAATGACGGCAATGCTGTTCATTTCTCAATTCCTTTATATGTTAATTTAACATAATTGGTCATATTGAGCATTATTTTTCAAAGACAACCGTATAAAAAAACGCATTATTAAGTGACAAACTCAATGCAACGATGATGTGATTTGCTTCGTTGCTTATAATTAAGACATCTTTCTTGCCCCAGGAAGGAGGATGTATGGGCAACAAAGTAAACCGTCGACTTGATGTC
>Ga0172368_10003041_pt1 | contig 20711 bp, 19 predicted proteins | sample Lak11m_FD_114540 | JGI IMG/M metagenome (GOLD analysis project Ga0172368, IMG submission 114540) | Freshwater microbial communities from Kabuno Bay, South-Kivu, Congo - kab_022012_11m | ecosystem: Environmental > Aquatic > Freshwater > Lake | place: Democratic Republic of the Congo: South-Kivu...
CAAAAACAGACATTGCCATTATTTGATATTTTGATCGGTCATAATTTGCGATTACGTTTTCATATTCATCATTATTTGGAGACATTAAATAGCCAAGCTTATTTATGGAACTGCAAATGACAATGAATGCCCGACATAATATTTTGCTCTCCTAGAATAAGTTTTTGACCTGTTCCCAAGAGTAGAACTTACACCAGTATATCTTATTGTCGTGGAATCTACAAGATTTGAATTCAACCATGCGTGAATAAAATTATATCTAAACCACGAGACAGGATGCGCATCAATCCTAATATAAGGGAAGCTCGGTGCCTTTGGTGATAATATTACCGGATTATCAAAACTTGATCCAATAGTTAAAAAATCTTTTGCCATCGTTATTTCCCCCCAGTTCCAAGCATAAGTCATTCCTCCTCTGGTCTCACTATATTCAACACTAGTGTGCTTATTTTTAATTAATAGAACACCTTGAACTGGAGAAAAATCCTTGTTTCGGTCTATTCCGTTTCCTTTCTCTAAGTTATCTCTATAATCAAAATAATATCCCCAATTATCTCCTAAACGTCCTTTAAATCTTACACCGGTATATTGATGGTAATTCTTTTTCTTAAAATCATATTCTATCCCAATGATAGGATCATAATCAAAAGTGAAATCTTTTGAGTAATATTTAAATAATTGTAATCTGTTTGTTTCACCAAATTTCAAAAACTCGTTTATTACGCTCGTATCTTTTACTAGATACTTTAGTTCAAAAGCATATTCTTGTTCATAGTATTCCAAAATTTCCTTTTCAACATTTGTTAATACATCTTTTCGGAAATCTAAAGAATGTAAATTCTCGGCAACTGATAGTCTTGTAAGCGGACGGATATTTGTGAAGAGCTGTTTATGATTTTTATCAGATAAATGTTCGAGAAAATTATAAACATCGGTTTTGTAAATCGGTTCGTAAATAGTTTGAGCGGAAATCATGATATCTGACATTAGTAAAACAAACATTATTTTTTTTAACATGACTTTTCAAATTGAAAGAATTATATTACAAAAATTTACTAAAGATTAAGTGACTTACGTACTTATAGAATTAGAGCAACATGCTTCAACTGAGACAGTTAGTCAAATAAAACTCTTTTCATTTTTTAAACCAGTTTGAGAAGTTCTTTCCAGTTGATTTGCTTATCGATGATTTCCAAAACTCTTTTGCTATCTGTCTTTATGTGTTTTTCAAATTGTGTATTTGCTTTTTCCGTAAACAGATCGATATTGTTGATTTTGTTACTGCGCATGCACTTTTGTTCTTGTTTTATGTTTTCTCTTTTAACATCATCTTTTATTAAAAAGTTTACTGTTTATGATAATTTTTCAGCGGTTTCTAATAATCTGTTTAACTTCATTATAAACCATTAAAGGATAAGTTAAAAATATTAGTTTTATTCTCTTAAATTGTTTTTGGGGTGAATTAAATAATCTATAAATCCATTCAATTTTAAGAAATAAAAAAATCCTTGGGGCCCTCTTTTCGGCCGAGTTATTAGAATAAAAATTAAAAATTGCTCCAAATCCAAACATAATGCCACTTTTTAAATATGGTTTTAATTTAGACATAAAAATTTCTTGTTTAGGAGCACCCAATGAAACCCAAATAATATCCGTTCTATCTTCTTCAATCTCTTTAGCAATTTTTTTATAATCAAAATCATGAACGTTTCTAAAAGGTAACGATTTAAACCGCATATCCATTATTTTAGGATCATACCTTGTCAGTTCTTCTTTTAACCCCGATAAAACATCATCTGTATTACCTAAAAAATATGATCTGTATTTTTTCATTTTGATGTACTTTATAAATAGATCAGCCCCAATATATGTATTAAATTTTTTCATATGTATAAGTGAAGCTAATAAGGCTATTGAAAAACCGTCACAGATATTCACTAGTGCGTTATTTATTATATCTAAATATTCTTTACTTCTACTGGTTGTTGCAAGGATGTTTCCTTCTACTGAACAAACATATCCCTTTTGCTTTTTCTGAATAGCATTTTGGATTATCCAGTCTACTTTATCGGCATCAAACTCTAAATCAATATTAAAATATTTCTGACTCATTATTGCTTATTTGATTTTTAATCCAATTATATTGTTCTTCTAATCCTTTTTTAAGATCAACTTGGGGTTCCCAACCCAATACTTTTTTAGCAAATGAATAATTGGCGGCTCTTGCTTTATCACCTTCTGGTTTAGCTATATCGTATTTAATTTCTATATCTTTTTTAGAAATACTAACAATAGTTTCTGCAATTTCTTTGATAGTCGTACACACAGAAGGCCCAATTTGAATTGTTTCTTCATCCCAACCTTTTTCCAATGATAGAATAATGGCATTAACAACATCATTTACATGTATAAAAGCTCTACCTTGTTTTCCGGAACCCCAAACAATAAAATCTTCTTTTGGAAAGTTGATCGCTTTTCGAATAAGTGAAGGAATTACTTGACTTCTTTCATGACTAAAGTCACAAGGTGAACCATAAACATTATGCAGCATTAATGAAGTTGCTGGTATATTAAATTCTTTTCTTAATAAACTTGTCTCATATTGGCCCATAAGCTTACTCCATCCATAAGCCGACTCAGGCTGCGCAGGATATAAATCACTTTCCCTTAAAGGTATATAATCAAGACTGTTCTGAAGTGTCTCAGGAAAACTGCAAGCAGTACCGATGTATAAGAAGCCCTTGACTTTACTTTTCCGAACCGAATTTATGGTATTTGAATTAGTGAGGATATTTTGCCTATAAAGGCTGCCCTGATTATTGAAGACATACCCAATACCAGCCACAATATCCGCAAGATGCACAACATAATCTACATCTTCTAGTAAATCGTCACAAGAACCGGCTATCGATAAATCTCTATTATAAAAGCTCTTATTCAAATTTATAACAGGCTGCCCTTGTTCGTTATTAAGATATTCTAACTTACCGCGCCATAAATTGTCGACAACTAAAACCCCATAGTTCAGTTCAACGAGTTTCTTTACCAAATTTGAGCCAATCATTCCGGCTCCACCAGTGATTAAAATTCTTTCCATGTCATTTTTTTATTAGTTTCAAATAATTTGAAGGATAAAAATATTTTGCTATACGTAAAAATTCAAACGTTTCAAAAACTTTGAAATACTTAGGATAGGTTAATTTAATCCATTCTCTATTAATTATATCTATATGAAATAATTTATCAGCTAAGCCAATAAATTCATTAGTGGTAAAACCAGCATGAGCGCCATACTCATTCATAAACCTTCCCGTTATTCTTTTGATGTAATCATTAAGATTATATAACAAAATCTTTCTAACTGATATCCGATGATGACTTGAAAAGTATCCCGGAAGGATGCGATTTCTATTCGGAAAGCCAATAAAGATTTTCCCACCTTTCTTCAAAACACGATAAAACTCTTGTAGAACTAGTCGAGGTGAAGAAACATGTTCCAGCACATGATAACAATAGATAAAATCAAATTTTTCATCAGGGAAATCAATGCTTTCGACATTCCCTTCCTTTAACATTAACATCTTGTCTTCACCTACTATTTCACAAGGAACTGCATTCAAATCAATCCCAAAGACGTTACCTTTAATTAATCTAAAGAATATTTTCGCCTCATCTCCTTTGCCGCACCCGGCAACTAGAATGTTTTTAAATTTACCTATATCATCAGTTTCAATAATCGATAAAGTATTCTTTATTTTTTCTTCGATAAGATTCAGTTTCGTTGGCGTATCATAGGCGTATCCCTTAATTTTATCAAAATCAACTCTCATTTTACCTCTTAATAGTTGGATTTAACTTTCTTAGAACTCATGACTCGATTTAAATAATTAATACTCGTTTCTGCGGAATTTTTTGAAAAAAAATAATCTTTATAAGCTGTTGTATCATCAATCCATTCTTTCCAAAACATTGGATTATTTTTTATCAACTCAGTTATGTTAACTAAGTCAGCAGGGGATTCAGCATATCGAACTACTCTTTTTTCTATTAGATTATTAGAATATTCCTTCCCGGGAAGATTTAGAATTAAAGTTGGTCTACCAAGTGCGATAGATTCTAGAATCGAAGCAGAATAAACCGAAAGGTGGACACTTGCTTCGACAAACAAGTCATATATTTTTTTTTCAGAATGATAATAGACCTCACAAAATGAAGGATACATTTTTTTTAGATTATCGTAATATTTATACTCTGAATCTTCATATGGATGCAATTTAATAACAATTTTAACTAACATATTATTGTTTTTAACAATACTTAAAAACCTTTCTAAGAACTTAATGGCTTCAGTTCTTATTGGTTCATCTGATGTATAGACATAAGTTATTAATCCCTTCTGAGAATTGGTAAAACTTGATTGAATTAATTCTGAATATTTTTCTCGATCTAAATCAATTTTCGTTAATCCACAAGAAATCAATTCCTCTTTGTTCCAAAATCCTAGCATTAAATTTTCTTCGACCCAATAATTTCCCCACATGAAAATTGTATCTGGAGTTAATAAATTAGATTTTTTCGTCTTTAAAAAAGTAGGCCAATTGTATTGCGGCTGAAACTTATGTATCACCCCATGTTGATACTCAATTACTCGTATATTTAATTCTTTTGCTGCAGCGACCCACCATAATAAACCAACAGGAGCGGTAAGTAAGAGCGAAAATGGATTTAACCGAAGAAGAATTTTCTTTGCTTTTTCCTTTTTTATTACAAACCCGTAAAGTAAATGGTCTGTCATCGGCGAATATAGTTCTTTCTCAAGAACATTAAAAACAGATGGCTGCCCCACTAATTTTTTATTTAAAAATGAAAGTAATTCTTCTTTCTTCTTTTCAAGTTCTTTATTCTTAAGAAAATAATGCTGAAGTGGGATAATCAAGCTCACTATATCCTCAGATAAACTCGGTCTTATAAATGGTTTTCCTCTTTTGGGGAGACGATGATTTCTTTCAATTGAGATTATTTCAAAGTCACAATTAATGGATTGTTGAATTTCTTCCCCAAAGGGATATACATATACTCCATCTATATTTTTGTTCCGGAAAAATCCATCAATTAATAAAACTGCGATTGATTTTTTTCTATTATTTAAGCTGTGTTTTATCTTAAACCATTCAAAATATGCAACAGGTAGTCTAAAAAATTGCTGAATTACTGCTTTATAAGATGGAAAGATCTTTTTAATGATAGTTGCTTCCCTTTTCTTAATAAAAAAGTCTAAAAGTGCATTAAAAAGTCTATTTTTGACTATACTCCATAGTGGAAAACCTCCATAAGATATTGCGAATAGTTCAGGATCGTCCTGAAGATTACTCATTAACAGTTGAATTGACTCTATATCATACTTCTTCATAAAAGTTTAAAGCATATCCCAAATATTTTTAAATTTATCAATTGTCAAATCGATCTCACCCAATCAAATAAATTAGTAGAATTTATTCTTAATATTGAGATAATAATTCGTCCCTATAAAGCCAATAAATAAAATCATACGAGTGGTAAAATTACAAATCGAATTTTGGAGAATCATATCTGTTATAAAAAGAAATAATGTAAAACCTACTAGAATAAGTATTGGTTTAATAATTATGGTAATCTTGGTAATTTGTAAATTATAAAAGATCTTTAATATACTCCAAGTTAGGATAAACATAAACGAGTAAGATATAGCGAAAGAGTATCCTGAACCAATATATCCAAAAATATTGATTAAGTAGTAATTCATAATAATATTTAGGATCCCACAACTAATAACTATTAAGGAAAGAACCCATGTATGTTTTTTATATTCAAAATAAGGTGAGTAGACATAAAATAAATCAAAGCAAACATAGCCAATGACTAAAAAAGGTACAATTTGGTGGGAACTATAGAATTTTTTATCTGCCAATAAATAAATCATGTCTCGAGAAAAACTGATAAGAAAAAATGCCGGTAAAACTGAAATTGCAAGAATTTTCCGAAAAAGTAGTGTTAATTTTTGATTTTCAAATGTATCTAATAACCTGTAGAAATCAGGAAGTAACGCAGTCCTAATAGACGTAGCCAGGAATGAATAGAGTACAGCTATCTGAAAACCTAAACTATATATTCCAAGATCACTATATTTGTTTTGGGAACCAAGAATCAAACGACCAACTTGTTCCAAGATTACTCCCCCTAGTGCATAAGGTATCTGGGGCAATGAGAATAATAGTATATACTTTATGTGTGATAATTTTATACTAAATTTTACTATCTTTTTTAATTGAAATATCGCATAAATAAATATTACAGAAGAACTTATAATAACACCATATATTTGTCCATAATATTTTTTTTGCGACAATAATACTACAAAGCCAACTGAAAAAACTATGTTTATATACCCCTCAAGTATTTGCAGTTTAGCGTATAGTTTGCTGTTCCTTTGGGGGACTATTATTTGGAAATAGATACTCACTATTATTTTTAAGGGTACAGCTAAAAAGAGAAGATAGATGAGTGTATTATCTTGATGACCAAAACTAAGGAAAGATAAATCTAATGAGAGATATAGAATTAATGAAAATACAAAAGCGGATATTGATAACGATAGTGCCGTACCAATAAAAATATTTAAATCATCTTTTCTTTCATAATAATATCGACCCACAGCTGAATAAAGATAAAATGGAAATACAATAATTACTATGCCAACATAGGAATGAAATAAGGAAACTATACCATATTCTTCTGTTGTTAAGTATCTTGTAAAAAGTGGAATAGTAATAAATGCCGCAGCTTTCAAGACAACTGTTGAAAAAAAATAATTCTTTGCATGTGAAAATATTGTTACTAAATCATCTCCTATATACTTTCTAAGTTTTAATACAATTTCATTTATTTTATTTTTATTGAACATTCTTTATTGCTAATCTTTGTGTGTTTTTCAAATATGCTAAAAGAAATATTATATAAAAATAATCTATACAACTTCGAAAAGATGTCGACTCATAAATTTGCCCGCTAAATAAGCCATAGAATAAAAATACTATAATTGAAATAAAAACCTGCCTATCATAAATAAAAGCTTTTTTCAGAATTGATACCATAAAGAGTAAAAAAACTATTAGAAATAATAAACCGCCTTCGCTAAGTAAGGTAATATACAGATTATGAGCGTTGGAATACTCCCTTCCTGATCCAATAGTTTTCAATCCAAACATAAAATTACCCAATCCAATACCCATATAATTTGTCGTGCTTATTATTTCAAAAGCATCGTCACGTATATTGGCACGATCGTCGTTCTGAAAACCTTGTAATATATCCGATATTGTTAAAGTACTATTTCCGGAATAAATTGGAATTACTATAGAAGAGCCTCCGGAAATAAATCTTGAATACATAATATCTTTTCCAAAATCATAAATTTGGGGGTAAGCTATTTTTAATATAACTATACTAATCATGATTGGGCCAATAGTATATACCGCAAATTTCATTGCTTTGTCTTTACCAATAAATATAAAATACAAAAGGGCATAAAGTATCAATGACATATATACACCTCTTGAAAAATGTAGGCATATAAATGCTATCGAAAGCATTAAGACCCATTTTCGCTTAATAAATGGTATGAACAATAATATAATCATCGCCTGATGATTGCTTGCCCACAAGCTACTTCCTGCTCTCACAATAAAAAAGGAAACATGCATTTCAATCGAAGAAGTAAGTTTATAAAATATCCCAAAAATCGTCCAAATTATTACAATTTTTTCAATAATATTATCTGATACAATTCGTTTCATATTCTCTTTAAAAAGCCCGTAATACCCTACTCCACTCAATAATAGGACAAAATAAAAAATAGCAATTAAATAGTTATCTAAACCGCTTATGTTCATGAATGAAAGAAGACTAGTTAAAGGGAATAGGTACAATATACTTGTGTTTTCATCCTCAACTTTATATTTTTTTATTATTAAGATTGAAAGGATAATTTCAAAGTAACCCAAATAAATGCTGTTCTCTAAGTGAGTTAAAGAGTAAAGCCATCTTCCTGAAAAAGCAAGAAGAGGAAAAAGAAGTAGTATGTAATAATTTTTCTTTTTAAAGTAGTAAAAAATTGCAAAATTTGATAATACTGATAAAATGAATAATACTTCAGCCATTTGAACACCGAATTATCTTCATAATACTATCAACTGTCTTTTTTGTGCTAATACCTTCATTAAAATTAGCGTAATTGTCCTTAACCCAATCGTACAACAAATTGCAAATTGTTGCGTTATACGATGGTTCTTTTAATATTTTATTTAGCTTATTTTCAATATCTTCAATCTTTCTGACGATTACTTCACCAGGAAATTTCATAATACTTTTGTGACCAGTTAAGTTAATACTTAGTATAGGCTTTTTTAATAAAATTGCATTATTTAGGATCGCTGAATGATGGGCTATACATAATTCTGATGATATGATTAATTTATCATCAGCATCATCAAGAAAACGATATTTCGCAGAGTTAAATTGGTTTCTAATATTTAAGCGATTTTGAACATTTTCTCTTGGATGAAATTTAATTATAACATAAAAATTTTCAAAAAGTCTGTCAAAAATATATCTAAGTTCTAAATTCAAATCCTCCAGATATTTGTCACCATAAAGCTCATGAATCATTTCAGTAAAATATATAATGTATTTTGAATTGGGTGGCAGTCCAAGAGATTTTATATATTCTAGTTCGTCTTTACTGTTCAAGCTTTTAGAATTCTGCAGTAAATCGAAGACCGGATTTCCAGTAACTATGATTCGGTTGGGGTTTTTGTCTAAGGACTGGATTATTTCCTTACTTGTTTGCCCATGCACAAACACATAGCTATCTTCTAAATATGCACCTGGAATATCCCCAATATATGTAAAAGTCCTATGAAGATTAAGTATTTTTAATAACATGTGAACTATTTTAGGATAATATACAGTTAGTTCTTGACGCTCATTCACTGGTAAAAACAGAACTGATTGGATGATAATAATCGGTATTTTATTCTTTTGGCATATTTCCTGAACTCTTCGAATATATACTCCTCCAGAGTCTGAACCAATAATTACTAATCCTGGTTTTTTTTTTAACAATTGTCTTTTTATATGATAAAAATTGAATAAATACTTTAAAAAATTTAGTATTCTGCTCAATACATCAGTCTTATTAGAAAGTTTCAGAGTTTTTACATCTATAATTTTGTCTTTCTCAATCAAGTTTAAATATTTTTTATTTATTTTATCTAAATTTACATCACCAGAAATATTAAAATATTTTGCACAAACACACCTTGTCTCAAGCTCATTTATTATTATTTCATAAACATCATAGTGTGTGTATAGATAGTATGGGACAATAAAAATTTCCATTAGTTGTGTATTGGTTTATCGAAAAAAAGGAATAATGAGTTAAAGAAATAAGGGAGAAAATCAGTTAGCACGATTGACCTCCAAGCGATGCTTTTTAGCCAAGTCATACTTAATCTCCCTTTCGGTAAGTTTTTCACTGATACGATTCAGTAAAAAATCCTCCGGCGTTAAAAAAAAACAAAGAACTATGAAGTCTTTTAGTATTGTAGGTAAAAATATAAGCAGCAATCTGCTTTCTTGCATCATCCAGATTAACCAAGGAACGTTTTTGTAAGCATTCTTCAGTAATCGTTCTGTGATAGCGTTCAATTTTACCATTGCTCTGCGGATAAGCTATAACGCTTCAAGAGGAAAAGGAATTTCATAAATTTACTTAAGGTGAAAAGGAGATTCCAAACATGTCAGAACGAAAACATTACAACCCGGATCAAAAAGTGGTGATTTTAAGGGAATTATTAGAAAACAGAGTTCCTATTAGCCAGCTTGCTGAAAAATATGGCGTACATCCTAACGACATCTACAACTGGAAAAAGAAACTCTTTGAATCTGCCGCAAATATCTTTACCAATAAACCTACCGGCGGAGTTTCTTCTTCAATTGCTGAAAAGAAAATCAGTAAACTCGAAGAGACCCTCCGTAAACGAGAAGAAGCTATCGCTTATTTAGTCAACGAAACTATTCAAGTAAAAAAAAACTGCAATGGGGAAATCTGAAGATGCTTTGGGTTGAACCAGATACTCGTGATCAACATCTTCTAAAACTTTATAACTGTAATTTTCTTTCTTATACATTAACATCACCGTATACTATTTCTTTTAGTTTTTTGACTACCCGGTATGTACTCTTTCCATCAAGCCTACCTATCCTTGATTCTAAAAAAAGAATCCTATTTTTCTTAAATTCATTTCGGAAGTCATCAGATAATGCTTTTTTTATTTTTAAAGTAAGTTCTTCTGAATTATTTGCTTGTAATTCTATTTCATTGTTAAAATAATCAAAGGAACGCAAATAATCTTTTTTAAGTAAAATTATTGGTATCCCATGAACAACTGCTTCAAAAGAGCTAAAAGAATTTACAGAAATTTGAACACTTGTAATTTTGTGGAGTTCGCTTATATTAACATCATTAATAATTAAATAATTTCGAGAAACAACATCTCTCATTAATCGAATATATTTTCTCTCATCTTCTCTAGGATGTATTTTTAATATAAAGGAGAATTCAGGATTATTAATTATCGTATCTTTTATTATTCCATTTACAATACTTTCTTTTTCTTCACCACACAATTCGCGTATCGCAGCTGTACAAATAGTAATAATTGGTAATGGCAAGTTGATTTTCGCCAATAAATCACTATCAAAATACTCTTTACTGTTATTGTTGAATAAAGGACAACCTAATATATGAACATTATTTTCGTTTCCTATGTATCCAGAGTTCTTAAATATTTCTCCCCATAAAAAAATATGATTTTGAGCATACTCCTTACCAAAAACATACTGCTTATAAATTAAAGGTAAAGCAAAAAAACAATTAAATAAAAAATACAGAACTCTTCTTTTTATTCTAATAGCAATACTTGGATAAAATGGGTCTATAAAAGTTGGTTGAATAACAACAAAAGGAATGTTTTTTTTAATTGCCCACTTATTAATTATCATTGACGCAACTGCAGAATCTCCCGTTGTGATTATTCCATCAGGCTTTATTGCTTCAACCAATTCAATAAGTTTATTCTGATATTTTTTTAACTTTACTAAAAAATTAAAGAAATGAATAATTTTAAGAAGTAAAGTTGATTTTAAGTAGCTATTTAGAAAATTGAACCCAGTGTTTTGAAGAAAATAAGTTTCACTAAAATTTGATTTTATTTTTTCTTCTTCTTGGACCCTCTCATAATATAAAAAAGGATCTTGAGGGTCTAAATATATATTTAAAAAATATTCTTGAGACGTTTCAGCAATTTTAATAAAAATATTAGTCGACATGTAGAAATAAGTCGGGAGAAATAGAAGTTTTTTTTTCAAAGAGGCCTCATCTTCAACAATTATTTTTTTTATAGTTAGTGAATCATAATTTTTAGTTAGAAAAGCACCCATACCGTAATGAGTGAATTAACAGAAAGGTTTATATTGATATCTATTTGATAATTGTAAAGAGAAACAAAATGTGGGAATATCATAAAGAATGACCAATTTTCTTATAAAAACTAATATTATTGTACTGCTGTTCGATGCTACAAAAGAGTTCCGTATCGCCCTCTAAAAATTTTTTAACTTGTAAAAACAAACCGGGTTTAAATTTTTTATCCAGCTCATCAGGAATTGGAAAATCTTTTATTTCCACGGAACCAATTTCTTGGATAGACAATTTTTCGAGCGGTCTAAATATTAATCGATGTTTTCGAGTAAGAACTTCTACACCCCATCTACCCGGAGCTTCCCAATTTGCTTGATATGAAAATAAAATTCCATTTTCCGTAATACCTGCCCCAGAATAAATTGAAGCTGAGGGATGCCATGACAACCCGCCTGAAACAAATGATGTCATTTCTTTAGGTTTTCCTCCTAAAAAAAATGCCATATCTATTACGTGAGATGAGTTTGCCAAAAGCCAATTTTCTAAAACTCTTTTTGATTTACCTAATGTCACAATAACATGGGACCACTCAGTAAATTCAAAATTAAATGATCTGATTCCACCATCTTCTTTAATAATCTCCCTAGCCTTTATAACTGAGGAATAAAATCTTCTGTTATATGCTACAAAAACATTTGCCTTTCGTTCATGTGATTTTTTGACCACTTCCGAAATTTCTTCCATAGATAATCCTGCCGGTTTTTCAACTAAAATATTTACTATGTTATTTTCTAGAAGAAATGAGGTCGTTTTTGAAAGCTCTTCATCATTTACACAAACAATAGCATAGTTTGGTCTGAAGTTAGTTTGCTGCAAATATTTTTGAATACCACCAGTAATTACCTTGGTTCCTATTTCAGATTCAAAATTTTGAGCTGATTTTTCACCTCTTCCAATAGTAGAAAACTCCACGTTAAGTTCTAATAATATTTTTGCATACTCTTTGGCCATATTGCCAGCACCTATAATCCAAACTATGTTATGGGACATATAGTGACCTCCTGCTTTTCTATTTTATTTAAAGATTCCAATAAAGATTTGATAAGGGGTAGATGTAATTTTTTTGCAATTTCGTAAGTGGGTAATTTTGATCCCCCTTTATCTAAAATATCATTTACGAATATATTCGACAATTCACTTTGAAACGGAATAGAAAATTTAGTTTCGACAGTTTCCCAGTTATTTGCAATTGAAGAATAAAAATATTTCTGTAATTCTTCCGATATCAAATGTTTTTCATTTTCAGTAATTATTTCGACCGTCAATGGGACATTACCTTTCTCAAATGATGAAATAGAAAATGGTAAACTTTCCCCAAAGGTGCCCGATATATTACCATTGAACTCTTTGAACCCTTTTCTTTTGCTGTCATTTAAACCACCAAAGATATTTACCATATTGATAGTATAAACTTCGATACCACTCAAATAGCTAAACAAATCTAACATATGGATTGCATTACTTGCCAAACCCCAATCAACACCATAAACATTAAATGAAAGTACTCTTGCATTTTTTAAAGTCTTTTGAAAACTTTCGTATATTGCCCACATCCTCCTACTGCAATTTACCCAAGTCTTAGTTCCGCTTTTTTCTAATAATTCTGAAGCTGCATCATATTCTGAAAGTTTCTGAAATAATACTTTTTCCAAAATCAAATATGAAACATTTCTATTTGCCATAAGTGATTCTAAAACTCTCAATCTAATGTCTGAATTGGTGGCAATAATAACAATATCAAGTTCTTGATCCAATTCATCAATTTTAGTAAGAAAAAATGGATGCAGTAAATGTTTATTCTCACTTTCTATTTCTTTGAACCTTGATTTGGCAATTGATAATGACTTTTCAAATGGATCAACAACATAAATTTTTGCTTCAAAATCCAACTTAGCTAATGCTTGAAGATGCCTGCTACCCAATTGACCTACACCAACTACTGCAATTTTTTTCATAAAGTAAAACCATCATCTATTATTAAATTTTGCCCATTTATATACTTTGAAGAATCAGAAAGTAAAAATACTAATGTACCTTCCAAATCTGCTTTGTCTAACATCCCTTTCGAGGAAGAATGTGAGTTATATGCTTTTAGAAAGCTATCAGGTTGATTATCAAAAATACCACCAGGACAAATTGAATTGACTCTGATATTTTTGTCTTTAAGATATTTTGCAAGATACTTAGTGAAATGTATAATTGCAGATTTAACAACAGCATATTCTATCGGAGTAGTCAACTTTGTTCCTTCATAAATTTCAAATCTTGGCGCAATAACTCCGTAAATTGACGAAACACAAAGTATATTACCATATCCTTGTTCAATAAAGTATTTGCTAAATATTTGTGAAGTTAGAAAAAATCCTCCAAGATGCATATTCACATTTTCACAGAAATCCTTAAAATCAACATCAAAAAAATGCCTACCGTGATTTTTATTTTTTGGATATGCATTGTTTACTAAAGCATCTATTCTGTTATACTTTTCTCTAATGTAGGATATCAGACTTACAATAGTTTCTTTTTTTGTTATATCAGTTTTCACAAAATCAATTTTATCAGAATCTAATTCCTTGCTGATTTGCAATTTTGCTTCAATCCCAAGTCGTTCGTTAAAATCAGCTATTACGCCAATACCACCATTTCTTACAACAGTTTTTATAAATTCTTTACCTAACAATCCAGCTCCCCCGGTAACAACAACAACTTTTTTTTCTAAGCTTGATATAGTCATAATATTGACCTGTATAATTCTATTTTTCTATCATTTTTTACTGGGAAACTATTTCTAAAATCCTTTATGTCAAAAGGATTAATATTGAAAACATCTAAAGAATCGCTGGAAAAAATTGGATTGATTTTATCTCCATTTGGATCAAATATTAAGCTACTTTTCTCATATTCTAAACCATTTCCGTCTATACCAGTTCTATTTACCCCAACCATGAAAACTTGATTTTCAATTGCTCTAGCATTTAATAAAAGCCTCCAATGGTTCACCCTTTTCTTTGGCCAATTAGCAATATTAATGATAATGTCACTCTTGTTCGAAAGAGCTTGGAACAATTCAGGAAATCTAAGATCATAGCAAATAGTAAAACCTAATATTGAATTTGCGAATTCAATAAACTTAATCTCAGAACCCCCATCATAAAATTTACTTTCGCCAGAAAACGAGAAGGGATGAATTTTAGCATAATTAACTAATAATTTTCCATCTTTTGATACAAAAATCAAATGATTTTTAGCTCTTAAATTTGATTTTAGAACAACTCCAAAAACCATGTTTATTTTAAACTTTTGGGCCTGCTTTGCAAACCAACTTATAGTATTGGAGTTTTCAAAAATTTCAGCTATTTCTTCTGCATTCATTGAAAAGCCGGTTAAAGTCATTTCTGGAAAGATCACTAAATCCAAACCAAATGGTTTGCACTCTTCTAAATGCTGAAGACATAATTTTTTATTAGCTTCTTTATCTTCCCATTGCTGATTTAATGAAACCAGTGCAATTTTCATTTATTTACACGAAATATCTAAAATTGAATAAGCGAGAATGACCTCATCATCGAGTTTACCCCTGCCATGAAATTTTTGGATTTGCTTACCGAAGTTTTTATCAAAAATCTCTTTTGCTTGTGCTTTCGATCCTTTGAAAGCAATAATTAAATAAACTTGACTAAAATTTTTATAATGATAAAACTCCAATAATTCAAAATTATTCTTTGAAAATTGTTCTTTAGTTTTTAGAATAAAACTTTCATTCTGACTTATACTAACACCACTAGCATAAGACTGACAAATAAATAGGCCATTTTGTTTAACTGATTGATTAATTAATTTCATTAATTGTTCACTAAATGGGGATTTATCCTTTGGCCAAGTTTCTAAATACTTACTTAAAAAACCTATTTTCAAGAAAAATTTTTTTATATAATAACTTAACTTATTTTGTTTGTTTGTTTGTCTTTTGTAAAATTCATCTGGCGTAAAACTACTAATATAAACTATGTTAAATTTAGCTTCGTTTAATTTAAGATATTCTTCAGCATCACCAATGAAATAGTCAATAGAGTTCTCACTCCTAGAAGAAGATTCAACATTTTTTAATATTGGCTCGATTTGATCTTTTTCATCAATATCTATACAGACAAGATTATTTTTGTTTTGAACAAACCAGTATTCCTCAAAACCAAAGAAAGTTCCAACTGATAATATTGATTTCCCCTTAATATTATATCTTTCAGTTAATTGTTGTATGGGATCTCTAACTAGTGCTTTATTATTCTTAAAGAACTCACCTCCATCGGGGATGTCGGATTGTTCAATTAAATTAAAAAAATCATTTGATTTTACTATGTAAACCATTCCCATATATTACCCAAAAAGAGTTTAATTGTATTTTCTGAAAACTGGTTTGATTGTAGATCCCTCCAAATATTTTTCAAAACCATCTAATAGAGCTTGTTTATAAACAAATAAAGTTTTTTCAACCGCTGTAAAGGTTTGGTTTAATGTCTCATCATTATGTGAATAAGAAACAGCAATCCATGGCATTAGTATACCATTTTTAATCATCTCTTGAGCAAATAAAGTTCTGAAAGGTAATGAAACATTTCCTAAAGAATCTTTAGTAACATAATTCATAATTGCATACCCCCCATCCATATAAAAGGAATCATTGACTCCCAATTTTTTGCTAATTTCATTAATACCATTATAAAGTTTTGCTCCATATTCCCAAAGGTGTTTAATTACATCTAGCTCTTTATAAATCTTTACAGTTTCAATGAAAGCACCAAGTGCCGGCATTTCAGCCCCATGGGTTGTTGAAATTAAGAAAGTTCTTTCCATATCGGCATCCTTAATTCCACCAACATTCATAAATTCTTTCTTTCCTGTAAGGGCAGAAATAGCAAAACCGTTCGCCATTCCTTTACCAAAGGTTGACATATCAGGTTCAATGCCAAACCAGGTTTGAGCACCTTGCAAATGCCACCTAAAGCCGGTAATCATTTCATCCAAAATGAATAACGCCCCGTTTTTATGGCACAATTCTTTTACCTTAAATAAGAAATTATTTTTACTATTTGTGCAGTCTGAACATTTTTCCGCTAGTGATTTTACTTTAGTGCATTGAGCGGGACAAGGATCAATTGTAGTTGCTGGCTCCATTATCACACACGATATCTCATTAGGATGTTCTTCAAAATGTTTTTCTAACGAGGACAAATCATTGTAATCAAATAATAGGGAATATTTGTGAAATTCTTCTGGAATACCTCTTTTCAATGGAGTAACACCGATAAACCAATCATCAAAAGAGAAAAACGGATGTTGGCGAGGGAAACAAACATAATTTCTTCCAGTATAGGCACGTGCAACTTTAACGGCAGCAGTTGTTACGTTTGATCCATTTTTTGCAAACTTCACCATTTCTGCGGATGGGATCAAATCTACCAAAAGTTCTGCGGCTTCTAATTCAACTAAACTAGCTCTGGTAAGATTTACACCATTTTCGATTTGTCTGAATGCTGCTGCATTAACTCTCTCATTTGCATAGCCCAAAGTCGCCGCACGAAGAGCCATCCCATAGTCTAAAAATTTTTTACCATTTCCATCCCAAACATAGGCATCCTTTCCTTTTGATAGAATCTGAGGTGCATTATATGGGAATTGATCATCTCCCCTTGAATATGTATGTGCGCCACCTGGAATAACTGCGTTTAATCTTTCACTATAATTCATCTCTCAAATCCTCCATCTGAATTTTCAATTTTATCAAGTAATTCTAGAACCTTTAAATCATTTTGAACAGTATTAGGATATTTTGTTTTATCCTCAATTCCTTTTATGAAGGCATCTATTTCATCTATATACATTTGTTCAATAATATTTTTATTATAACCGCTTTCGGCTTTTCCTTCAGGTTGATAATAATGTATCCAACGATTGTTATCAGATTCAAATATTTTAAGTATTTCTTCTTCCCAGTTCCAACGGATTTGGGCTCTTTCCAAATTAATAATTAAACTTCTCGTAGCAAATCGAGCAGCAACATCAACAATTACCGATCCAATTCCTTTCTCATATTTCAATACAAATGCATAAGAATCTTCAATTTCCGCACCAATATCCATTGTCGAAGCATAATATCCTTTAATATCTATTGGAAACCCAAAAACATCCACTATCCAGGTTAGTTCAAACGGGACAATTTCGCGCGCACCCCCCGTCTCTCTTTTCGACACATAAAAATTTTTCACGTTTTCCCATGGATGCCAATCTGGTAAATATTGACCCGAATGAAACGTAAAATTTGTCATTATGCCATATTTCTTTGAAGTTATAATTTCCTTTATATCTTTAATAACCGGATGAAATTTTAACGTACAAGATGGAGCAAGAAAAGCTTCATTACCTATTAATTCATTAATAATTTCTAAGGAATGGTCTGAAATAACTCCTGCTTCAATAAATGCAGGTATTTTTTTTTTAATTGCTATTTTAGCGTAATCAATATGTTTATCAGGCGGTACAGAAATGATCAAGACGTTAACAGAAGCTAAATCAACAGTTTCAATATTTCTTACAGTTTTGATTTTATATTTTTCTTCAGCTTCAGTTCTTCTGTCTTCTCTAGAATCCAATCCGATAATCTCATTATAACCCAAAGCTTTTAAGCACCTTACTCTTCTTTTACCCATTGAACCTAGACCAACGATTAAGAATTTCATTTTATTTTATACTCCATTCATGTTTCATAATATTTTCAATTGCAAGAAAATCATAAAGATCATCTATCTCATAATTTTGATAACGTTTGATCAAATGGTACGTGGTTTTTGTTTGATAAAAAGTTTTTTCTTCTAAAAAACTTTCGACTTTTGAGATGTATGCTACGCCATACGGGAAGTAAGCTTTTCCATTTTCTTGTCTCCGCAATGCCATTTTAATATCTTGACAAAAAGGAATTACATCATCATCTGATATTTTTTTAATTATTGCAGGATGTTCACTTACTTCTCCGAGGCTTACAATTGCATTATATTTGTCATATAAAAGTGTCAATTTTTCAAGCATCAAATCAATATCATCATCTTCACGTAAAGGTGAAGTTGGTTCCAATAGGACCAACAAATCAAATTTTCTATCCAAATTCTTATAATAATTCAAAATATGAATTATTACTTCATACATTGGTGTAATATCTTCGGCTAATTCTTTTGGTCTTAAAAATGGAACATCTATACCTGTTTGTTTAGCAACTTCAGCAATAACTTGTGAATCCGTAGATACAATAATTTCATCAATAAATTTTGATAACCGAGCTTTTTCAATAGTCCAATGAATTAATGGTTTTCCACAGAGCATTTTAATGTTTTTATTTGGTAGTCCTTTACTTCCACCACGTGCAGGAATAATTGCAAGTATTTTTTTTTCGTTAATCATTTTTTTAAATTCTTAAATTATATTTATTCTAAGGTTTGTGATGATATAGTAAATTATGACTCTTCAAATAAAATAAATATTTACTAAAATTGCAAACTAATAATTTTAACTATTTTGCAAAAGAAATTCACAAAGTTTCAAATCCAGTTCTTCGTCAATATCAATTGATCGCTCCTTAGGCATGATAAAAGCAAAAGCTCTTTCACCCAAGAAACTTTTATTTCTTGAAAGAAATTGTTTATATGCTACATAAATTGCTCCATTTATTCTATAGTATTTTGGCAAAGACTGCCTATTTATATTAGAGCAATTATTTTTAAAAAAGTTATCCATCTCCAAATTTTCGCCCAAAGTATTTAATAATATAGGTAAATGATCAGTATGACAAACAGATATAATTGAATTCGCCTGTTTAAAAAAAAGATATTCAATTGCCTCATCAATATCTTTTGTAACTCGCAGAGGCGATGTAGGTTGAAGCAATAAAATTATATCGTAAAGTTGATTTCCATTCTCACATGATGTTATAGCATGAAAAACAGTGTCTATTACAAAAGAGTCATCTCGAGCAAGTTCTTTAGGTCTAAGAAATGGAATTTCAGCCTTATATAAAAGAGATACTTCTGCAATTTCTTCATTATCAGTAGAAACAATCACTCTATCAACATATTTGCTAGATAAGGCAGCTTCAATTGACCACGCAATTAGTGGTTTGCCTTTTAATAACACAATATTCTTATTAGGAATACCGTTGCTACCACCTCTAGCAGGAATTATCGCTAATACTTTTTTCCCTTTTATCATAACTTCATTTTTTCAATTGCATTTCTATATTCCGCCCATTCACCTGTATCAATCCATGAGTTCTCACTAATGGGATATATCCCAACTTTATGTGTGCTTTTTATTTTTTCTATTAAGTGAGTTATATGGAAAAACTCATTTTCAGGTATGTGTTGCAAAATTTTAGGGTTCAGCACATACATTCCGGTATTTACCAAGAAATCATATTCCGGTTTCTCTTTTAAATCTATAAGCGTTCCGCCATTCTCAATTTCACATATCCCGTATGGTATATTATAATGTTTTACAGAAACCACAAGTGTTATATCATTGTTTTGTTTTTTATGATGTTTTAATAAATCCGCGTAATCAGCTTCTATAATAATATCGCAGTTAGTTAAAATAATTTCTTTATTTATTTTACCATCTAGTTGTTTCAATGCTCCAACTGTCCCTAAAGGCTTTTCCTCAAAAAGGTATTTTAAAATATAATCAGCTTGAATTTCTTCAAAATAAGATTTTATAATTTTTGCTTTATGATTAACCGAAAGATAAAAATCTCTCAATCCATATTCAGTAAATTTTTCTATAATTATTTCAAGAACTGTTTTTTCACCTATTGGTATTAATGGCTTGGGGAGTATTTTTGTAAAAGGGTCCAACCGTGTCCCTTTGCCACCCGCCATAATAACAACTTCCGCATCTATTTTTTCTTTTGTTTTTCGTTTTAATTTGCCATCAAACAGTTTATCCCAAACCAGAAATTCAACAATCTCTTTCTTCTTATCCACAACCGGAACATAGACAATTTTTCTTTTTAATATTTCTTCTTTTACAAATTCAATATTATATCCAGTTGTCACAAAATAAGTATCTTTAAAACATACTTTATCTACCTCAA
>Ga0172368_10003042_pt1 | contig 20706 bp, 15 predicted proteins | sample Lak11m_FD_114540 | JGI IMG/M metagenome (GOLD analysis project Ga0172368, IMG submission 114540) | Freshwater microbial communities from Kabuno Bay, South-Kivu, Congo - kab_022012_11m | ecosystem: Environmental > Aquatic > Freshwater > Lake | place: Democratic Republic of the Congo: South-Kivu...
CCCTACGCCGCGTCAACAGGGTACTTGTCGTCACAGCGCGGCTGTCATACAAGGCAGGTCTGCGTTAACGGCGGAAAACCCGCCCCTACGCCGCGTCAACGGGGTACTTGTCGTCACAGCGCGGCTGTCATACAAGGCAGGTCTGCGTTAACGGTGGAAAACCCGCCCCTACGCCGCATCAACGGGGGGCTTGTCGTCATAGCGCGGCTGTCACACAAGGCAGGTCTGCGTTAACGGCGGAAAACCCGCCCCTACGCTTCGCGCCTTCGTGTTCCGAAGACCTTCTGAGCGCATTCTTTGACGGAGTAGACATGGACCTACAACACATCCACGCACTCTCTGTGGACACCGCGGTGGACCAGTTGGAGACGCATCTGCACCTGGGATTGAGCAGCCAGGAAGCTCGCGCCCGATTGGACAAACATGGCCCCAACGAGCTGATGGAGCGTCCTCGTCCGGGCTTTTTCAAGCTGCTCCTCGACCAGTTTAACAACTTTTTGATCATCATCCTGATCGTGGCCGCCGTCATTTCCCTGCTTTTGGGCGAGGTCATTGATGCCTCGGCCATTATGGCCATCGTCGTGCTCAACGCCGTGCTGGGGGTTGTGCAAGAATCCAAGGCGGAGCAGGCGCTGGCCGCCCTCAAAAAGATGGCCGCACCCAATGCGCAGGTCATCCGCGACGGGGTGCAGGCTTCCGTGCCGGCGCGGGAGCTGGTGCCGGGCGACGTGGTCCTGCTGGAGGCCGGCAATTATGTGCCGGCCGACCTGCGGCTGGTGGAAAGCGTCAACCTCAAGGTCGAAGAAGCATCCTTGACCGGTGAATCGGTGCCGGTGAACAAAGACGCGCGCATGGTCCTCGACAAGGACATCCCGATCGGTGATCAAAAGAACTCGGCCTTCATGAGCACCCTGGTGACCTACGGCCGCGGCAAGGGCCTGGTGACTTCCACAGGAATGCACACCCAGATCGGCCTGATCGCCGAGATGATCCAGTCATACGAGGAAGAAGCTACGCCGCTCCAGCAAAAGCTGGATCAATTGGGCCGCTGGTTGGGGATTGTGTCGCTTGCGATCTGTGGCGCCATCTTCGTGTTCGGCATCGTGCGCGACACCGAGCCGATGATGGTATTCACCAGGGGCATCCAGGCTTACCTGGCCGCGCACCAGAAGGACATCATCGGTCTGTTTATGACCGCGGTGAGCCTGGCCATCGCCGCGGTGCCGGAAGGACTGCCCGCCGTCGTCACGATCTGCCTGGCCCTGGGGATGCAGCGGATGGTGAGCCGCCATGCCTTGATTCGCAAGCTGCCGGCCGTGGAGACGCTCGGCTGCGCCACGGTGATCTGCTCGGACAAGACCGGCACCCTGACCCAAAACGAAATGACGGTGGTGCGCGGCTGGGCCGGCGGACGCTCTTTCCAGATCACAGGCGAAGGCTACAACCCCAGCGGCCAGTTCCTGCAAGATGATCAGGCCTTCGGTCCCCACACCGATCTGGCGCTCTCCCTGCTTCTCCACGGCGTGCTCCTGTGCAACGACGCCCGCCTGGAACAAAGCGGAGAAGAAGCCGGGCAGCGCACGTGGCGCATGGTCGGCGATCCGACCGAAGGCGCGCTCGTGGTGGCGGCCGCCAAGGCGGGGCTGTGGCGACAGGACACGGAGAAAGTCTTCCCCCGCGTGCTCGAAGTCCCCTTTGACTCCGAGCGCAAACGAATGGCCACGATTCATAGGATCGAAATGCAGGACGGCCAGGTCACCGATCCGGCGATTTGCCATCTGTCGGGACTGCTGGATCATTCGGGGGCGGTTGCTTTCATCAAGGGCGCTCCCGACATGATGTTGGAGCACTGCGATCGCATCCTGGTTGACGGCGTGGTCTGCCCCTTGACCGAGGGAAAGCGCCAGGAGGTTTTGGCGACCAACCAGGAGATGGCCCAGCAGGCCTTGCGGGTCCTCGGCGTCGCGTATCGTCCCATGGAAGCTATCCCCGATCCGTGCTTGCTGCAATGCAGCGGGGCTGCGGGATGCGAGAAGGCCCGCAGCGGAGACGGTGAGCCGGGCGGAGCGGGCCTGGAGTATTGCGCCCTCCTGAAGGCCGAGCGCAAGATGGTGTTTGTGGGGCTGATGGGCATGATCGACCCGGCCCGGCAGGAAGTCAAGACGGCCGTGGCCGTGGCCAAACAGGCCGGCCTGAAGAGCGTCATGGTGACAGGCGATTACAAGGAAACCGCCAAAGCCATCGCAGAGCAGATCGGCATGCTCTCGCCGGGTGGCCGCGTGCTCACCGGCGCAGAGCTCGACCGGATGAGCGAGGAGCAGCTCGCCGAGATTGTCGAGCACGTGGACGCCTACGCGCGCGTCTCGCCCGCGCACAAGATGAAGATCGTGGATGCGCTCAAAGACCGCGGGCATGTCGTGGCGATGACGGGCGACGGCGTCAACGACGCCCCGGCGCTCAAGCGGGCCAACATCGGCGTGGCGATGGGCATCACCGGCACGGATGTTTCCAAGGAGACGGCCGATATGGTGCTCACCGATGACAACTATGCCAGCATCGTCTCGGCCATCGAAGAAGGGCGCATCATCTACTCCAACATCCGCAAGTTCGTGTACTATCTGATCTCCTGCAATATCGGCGAGATCCTGATCATCTTCCTGTCCATGCTGGGCGGCTTGCCCATCCCGCTGCGGCCGATCCAACTGTTGTGGCTGAACCTGGTCACCGATGGCGCGCCCGCGCTGGCCCTGGGCCTGGAAAAAGGCGACCCCGACATCATGAAACGCCCGCCGCGGCCGACCAAAGAACCGGTCATCAACCGGGACATGCTGATCGGCGTTGTGGTGCAGGCAGTCGTCATGACCGTGGCGGTGCTGCTGTCTTTCCTGTACGGGCTGCGGCGGTATCCCGGTAATCTCGAAGGCGCACAGACGGTGGCCTTTGCCACGCTGGTCGTCTCGGAGCTGCTGCGAGCGTACACCGCGCGCTCCGAGCGCCACCCGTTGTCTCGCATCGGCGTGTTCGGCAACCGGTGGATGCAGTACGCGGTGGGCGCTTCGCTGGCGCTACTGCTGGCGGTCATCTATGTCCCGTTCCTCCGGCCGCTTTTTGGCACGATCCCATTGACCCTGCGCGATTGGGCGGTCATGGCGCCGTGCTTCCTGGTGGCCTCCATCGCCGCCGAGCTCACCAAGACGTTCCTGCGGTGGAGGGACAGCCGCTACGCTCATGCAAACGGGAGTATTTAAACCTATTTGAATACATCCCATACAAACGAGGGGGCCTATGGCGGATAAAATCATAGGATTGGCCGAGGCGGCGGCCCTGGTGCCGGACGGGGCCACCCTTTCCTTCGGCGGCTTTACCACGCAGCGCCATCCGATGGCCTTTATCTATGAGCTGGTGCGGCTCAGGCGGCGCGACCTCTACCTGTTCGGGCATTCGCCCGGCGGCGACTGGGATATTCTCATCGGCGCCGGCTGCGTGAAACGAGTCGAGCTGGCCTATGAAGCTGATGAGGCGTTCAACACCATCGGCCCGCGCTGGCGTCTGGCCGTGCAGCGTGGGCAGATCGAATGGGAAGACTACAGCAACTTTGCGATGGTGTCGCGCTTTACGGCCGGAGCCATGGGCATTCCCTTCATGCCTATCCGCAGCTTGCTCGGCAGCGACGTGTTGGCCTGCCAGACGCTCAGCGACCAGCAGCGGGCGGCTGACCCCCGCACTTCCCCCAGGAAGCTGCATGTGATGGCATCGCCCTTTTGCGCCGCCGATTGTGTCGTGTTGGTGCCGGCCATCCACACCGAGTTTGCCGTGCTGCACGCGCAAAAGGCCACCGAGCATGGCACCGTGCGGATCGAAGGCCAGACGTTTGCCGATGTGCAACAGGCTTTGTGCGCGGATACCGTCATCGTCACCGCCGAGGAGATCGTGGAAGAGGAGGAGCTGCGCCGCGAGCCGGAGCGCAACCCGCTGCCCTACTTTGCCGTGACGCACGTGTGCCACGTGCCCTTCGGCGCGCACCCGTACGCGGTCTTCAACTACTACGATTACGACCCGCGCCAGTTGAAGCTGTACCACGAGGCGGCCAAGGAGGATACGACCTTCGAGCGATACCTGGACCAATTCGTGTACGGCGTCCGGCGCCACGCCGAATATCTGGAGGCGATGGGCGGCGCAGCCCAGATCGAGCGCCTGCGAGCTGACCCGGCTTACGGCTACCGGCCGGATTTGAGGCGGAGGAGGCTGGATTGATGGCGGACATCCGTTACACCCTGACCGAGCTGATGGCCGTGACCGCCGCGCGCGAAATCCAGGACGGCGAAGTGGTTTTCGCCGGGACGGGCCTGCCCATGCTGGGCGCGATGCTGGCACAGCGCACCCACGCCCCCCACTGCTGCATCATTTTTGAGGCGGGCACGGTAGCCAGCCAACTGGCTCACCTGCCGATGTCGGTGGGTGATCCGCGCGTCATGCGCGGGGCGGCCATGGCTGCTGGCCTCAGCGAGGTCTTCACCTATGTTTTGCAGGCAGGGCGTGTCGATGTCGGCTTTCTGAGCGGCGCGCAAATCGACCGCTTCGGCAATATCAACAGCACGGCGATCGGGTCGGACGCGCGCCATCCCCAGGTGCGTTTCTCCGGCAGCGGCGGCTCGTGCGATATCGCCTGCCTGGCCCAGCGCACCGTCATCATCGCGCAGCACGAAAAGCGGCGTTTCCCGGAAAAGGTGGATTACGTCACCAGCCCCGGCTGGCTGGCGGGCGGCGATAGCCGCCGGAAAGCCGGTCTGGTTCGAGGAGGGCCCAGCGTCGTCGTGACGACCAAGGGGGTCATGCGTTTCCGGTCCGATACCAGGGCGATGTACCTGGCGAGTTTCCATGCGGGCTTGACGGCCCAGGCGGTCGCCGACGACACCGGCTTCCCCCTGGACATCGAGGCCGCGGTCGAGACGCCCGCTCCCACGCCCGATGAGGTGCGCATCCTGCGCGAGGCCGTGGACCCGGAAAGAATCTTTCTGAAGTCGAACCAGCAAATCATTCAGGTGCATTCAGAATGAGTTGGAGCCGCGAGGTATTCGGATCACGAAGGCACGAAGTAGGGCGAAGTTCACGACGGGAAACTGCACCGCATGTGAGCGCGAAGATCACGAAGCTGGCGCGTTCCGATTTCGCGTGCTTCGCGCTTCGCGTTCTTCGTGAACCTTCGCGGCTTCGTGTTCCAGCCGCCACCCGCCATAACTTATTCTGAACACACCCCATCATCCTTGAACAGGGGGCATTGATGAGCAGACTGACCGAAATCACCTGGTACGGCCGTGGGGGCCAGGGTGTCGTCACGGCAGGCAAAGTGTTGGCCGAAACGGCGATGGAAGCCGGCCGCTACTTTCAATCCGCGCCGGAATATGGCCCGGAGCGTGCGGGCGCGCCGATCAAGGCCTACACCCGCCTGTCCGACGCGCCCATCTCGCTGCACTCCAGCATCGAAGAGCCGGATATCGTCGTGGTGCTCGACCCGACCGTCATCGGCCCGGTGGACGTGACCGCGGGCCTCAAGCCGGACGGCGTGATCATTGTCAACACGCCGAAACCGCCGGCAGAGATGCGCCGCCAGCTCAAGCGCGCCACCGGCCGCGTGGTGACGATCGACGCCACGCGCATCGCCATTGATGAGATCGGCCGCGACATCACCAACACGCCGCTCCTGGGCGCGTTCGCCGCCGTCACGGGCATCTTCACGGTGGACGAGATTGTGGGCCAGACGCGCGCCCGTTTCGGCAAAAAGCTGGCGCCGGCCGTGGTGGAGGCGAACGTGCGAGCGATCGAGCGTGCGGCAAGAGAGGTTCGGGAAGGATAACTGTTCAGCAGTAGCGGAGCACCCTGAGCGGAGGTCGGCATGGGTACGCCGACCGGAGTCGAAGGGTGCGGAATGGTCCTCTACTCAAGGCCGCATCCTTCGACTACGCCCCGCGGACTAATGCGGGGCGCCGCTCAGGATGCTCGATTTGAGTCAAAGGCTGGATAGTTACCGGGAAGGATAAAGGCCGATAGGGAGACATGATCATGAGCAATGACGGAACCAGATGGCAAGACCTCCCGCTGGGGGGTGTGATCCTTCAGGCGGGCAACTCCGTTGAGTACCAGACCGGCGGCTGGCGCGCGTTCCGCCCGGTCATTCTCTGGGAGAAAACGCCGACACAAAAGGCCTGCACCAGGTGTCTGACCTGCTGGCTGTACTGTCCCGAGGCGGCCATGGTCGCCGCCGCGGGCGACTTTACGGGGGTTGACCTGGATCACTGCAAAGGCTGCGGCATCTGCGCCGAGGTCTGCCCGGTCAAGTGCATCACGATGGTGGAAGAAAGCCAGTTTGTGGGGGAGGTGGCCCGGTGAGCACATTCATGGCACTTGATGGCAACAGCGCCGTGGCCGAGGCGATGCGCCAGATCAACCCGGACGTGATGGCGGCGTATCCCATCACGCCCTCCACCGCGATCCCGCAGGCGTTCGCCCAGTACGTGGCCGATGGGGCGGTGGATACCGAATTCGTGCCGGTCGAATCCGAGCACAGCGCGATGAGCGCATGTATCGGCGCGGCGGCCGCCGGCGGTCGCGTGACGACGGCGACCAGCGCCAACGGGCTGGCGTTGATGTGGGAGATGCTCTACGTCGCCGCTTCGATGCGCCTGCCGATCGTGATCGCCGACGTGAACCGGGCGCTTTCCGGACCGATCAACATCCACTGCGACCACGGGGACTCCATGGGGACGCGGGACGCGGGCTGGATCCACCTGTTCAGCGAGAACGCGCAGGAAGCCTACGAGAACACGCTCCAGGCCGTGCGCATCGCCGAGCACCCGGATGTGCGGCTGCCGGTGATGGTGATGCAGGACGGCTTCATCACCAGCCACACGATGGAGCGGGTAGAAATCTATGATGACGCCGAGGTGAAGGATTTCGTCGGCCCGTACAGGCCCGGTTATCCGCTGCTGGACCTCGATCATCCGGTGACGTACGGCGCGCTCGATCTTGCCGATTTTTATTTCGAGCACAAGCGGGCGCAGATCGAGGGCATGCGACACGCCACCCGCGTCATCCAGGACGTGGGCGCCGAGTTCGGCAGGCGCTTCGGGCGGCCGTATAGCCTGTTTGACGCGTACGGGATGGACGATGCGGATCTGGCGATTGTCGTCCTGGCGTCCACGGCCGGCACGGCGAGATGCGCGATGGACGCGCTGCGCGCTAAGGGCGTGCGCGCTGGCCTGATCAAGCCGCGCGTCTTTCGGCCTTTCCCCGGCAAGGAGCTGATCGAGGCGCTGCGGAACGTGAAAGCGGTGGCCGTGATGGACCGGTCGGTTTCATTCGGCGCCATGGACAACAGCGGCCCCTTGTGGCTGGAGCTGTTGGCGGCGGCGCAGCTTCACAAGCTGGCTATCCCGATCGTGGAGTACGTCTTCGGCCTGGGCGGTCGCGAGATCACGCCGGGTGACATCGAAAACATCTATCGCGACCTGGCGATGATCGCCGCGACGGACACGTTCAGCCGGCCGGTGACGTACCTGGGCGTGCGTGGCGACGAAGATTTCCAATCGGCTGCGCCTGTTGCCGTGAGAGCAATGGCATAGGGGGAAACAGGATGGCGACGAGTCTGGCTTTGAAGGAACTGGCAAAACGCGAGGAGCGGCTCGCACCGGGGCACCGCATGTGCTCGGGCTGCACTGCGCCTATCGTCGTGCGGATGGTCCTGGACGCGATTGAGGAGCCGGTGGTGGCGGCTAACGCGACGTGCTGCCTGGAAGTTTCCACGGCGTTGTTCCCCTACTCGTCCTGGCGCATGCCCTGGATCCACAGCGCATTCGAGAACGCGGCGGCAACCATCTCAGGCGTCGAGTCCATGTACCGATCGCTGCAGCGGCAGGGCAAGCTCGACCGTGACATCAAGTTCATCGCTTTCGGCGGCGACGGGGGCACCTACGATATCGGGCTGCAATCGCTGTCGGGCGCGTTGGAGCGCGGTCACAACTTCATGTACGTCTGCTACGACAACGAGGCGTACATGAACACCGGCATCCAGCGCTCGTCGGCGACGCCGCTGGGCGCGGACACCACGACGACGCCCAAAGGCAAACACAGCGCGGGCAAGACGCAGTGGCGCAAAGACATCACGGCGATCGCGGCCAGCCACAATATCCCTTACGTGGCGCAGGCCAGCCCTCATCGCTGGAAGGATTTGATGACTAAAGCCCGCAAAGGGGTGGCGGCCGACGGCCCGGCGTTCCTCAGCGTCCTGGCGCCGTGCAATCGCGGCTGGCGCATCGAGACCAACGATGGCCTGAAGGCCGCGGAACTGGCGGTGGAGACGTGTTTCTGGCCCCTGTTCGAGGTGGACAACGGCCAGTGGATATTGAACTACAAGCCCAGGAACAAGCTCCCCGTCGTCGAATGGCTCAAGACCGAGGGCCGCTTCCGGCATCTGTTTCGAGACGAGCATGAAGAGGTGCTGGACGCCTTCCAGCATGAAGTGGATGTCCGGTGGGATCGGTTGCTGAAGCTGTGCGGTGAGGTGTAGAGACCACTAATCCTACAACTGCACTTCGCCAGCCATGTCACGCTGAGACTCCCAGGCCGTGCCGGGCGGCATGTTCTGACCAGGAAACTCGCAGTGTCATCCTGAGGCCGAGTCCCTGACAGCGGTTTGCGATTCACGGTTGTCAGGCCGAAGGATCCGTGAGCGAGGCATCCGTCCCCGAGGGCAAAGCTGGCGCTGGCCGCCTGGCACGGATGCTTCGCTGGTCAGCCTTCGTCACCCACGGTGTGCCGTAGACCCGCTCACGCTCTGCGTGACCGCGGAGCGTTTGGACCACGAAGCCACGAAGGCGACGAAGAACGCGACGGGAAACTGCACCGCATGGGAGCACGAAGCGCTTGGATCAGGCGTTGAGCGCAGTGACGGGCGGCAGGGCGCCCCGGCAAGGGTGGTCATGACGTGCTTGCAGGTAGGTTGCGGCCAACCTTCGTGATCTTCGCGCTTCGTGGTCTTCGCGCCGCTTCGCGACTTCGTGATCCATACACCTTCGCCGCAACACCTTGCACCACACCCTGTTCTGTTCCTTCGATTTGCTGTGCCCGCCCGCCCGTGCTAGAATCCACCATCATCGTTTTTTCATGACCCGAATCCGGGTTTGGAGAGGGAGCTTGTTTCCTATGCCCACTGAAGAAACCGCAGCGCCCAAAGACTTCATCCGCGAGGCCGTCGAAGAGCACAATCGCACCGGCCGTTTCGGCGGACGCGTGCGCACGCGTTTCCCGCCGGAACCCAACGGCTACCTGCACATCGGCCATGCCAAGGCCATCACGATCGACTTCGGCATCGCCCAGGAGTACGGCGGCCAGTGCAACCTGCGCTTCGATGACACGAACCCGGTCAAGGAGGATGTCGAATACGTCGATTCCATCATGGAAGACATCCACTGGCTCGGCTTCGATTGGGGAGACCGGTTGTTTTATGCGTCCGACTACTTTGAGCAGCTTTACCAGTGGGCGGTACAGCTTATCAAAGCGGGCAAGGCGTATGTGTGTGACCTGAGCGCCGACGAGGTGCGCGAGTATCGTGGCACGTTGACGGAGCCTGGGAGGGATAGCCCTTATCGCAACCGCCCGGTGGAGGAGAACCTCGATCTGTTCGAGCGGATGCGTGCGGGTGAATTTCCCGACGGCGCGCGCACGTTGCGGGCGAAGATCGATATGGCCTCGGGCAATCTGAACCTGCGCGATCCGATCATGTATCGCATCATCCACGAACCGCCGCATCACCGGACCGGGAATGCCTGGTGCATCTATCCGATGTACGACTGGGCGCACGGCCAGTGTGATTCGATCGAGGGCATCACTCATTCACTGTGCTCCCTGGAGTACGAGGATCACCGCCCGCTCTACGACTGGTTCCTGGACGCGCTCGGTATCCATCACCCGCAGCAGCTTGAGTTTGCGCGGCTGGCGATGAATTACACCGTGCTCAGCAAGCGCAAGCTGATCGAGCTGGTCAGGAAAGGCTACGTACAGGGTTGGGATGATCCGCGCATGCCGACCCTCTCGGGCCTGCGCCGCCGCGGTTACACGCCCGAGGCGATCCGCGATTTCTGCGCGCGCAACGGCGTCACCAAGGTCAACACGATCATGGATGTCCAGTTGTTGGAGCACTGCGCCCGCGAGAATCTCAACAAGCGGGCGCAGCGGGTCATGGTCGTCCTGAAACCCGTCAAGGTGGTCATCGAGAACTATCCTGAAGGCCAGGTCGAGTGGGTAACGGCGCAGAACAACCCCGAGGATGAGAGCATGGGGACGCGGAAGCTGCCCTTCTCCAGGGAACTCTACATCGAGGCGGACGACTACCGCGAGGACGCGCCCAAGGGCTGGTTCCGCCTGGGACCGGGCCGTGAGGTGCGGCTCAAGCACGCGTACTACATCAAATGCCATCAGGCGATCAAGGACGCGGCCGGCAACCTGGTGGAGCTGCGCTGTACCTATGACCCCGAGTCCGGCGGCGGGCAGACGCCCGACGGCCGCATCGTCAAAGGTACGCTGCACTGGGTATCGGCTGCTCACGCCGTCGACGCCGAGGTGCGCCTGTACGAGCAGCTTTTCGCGGCGCCTGATCCCGAAAATGTGCCGCCGGGCGAGGATTACAAAGCTAACCTGAACCCCAGCTCGTTGACGATCCTGGCTGGCCCCGCGTGCGCCAAGGCCGAGCCTGGGCTGGCGGATGTGGCGCCAGGAGCCCATTACCAGTTCCTCCGCCAGGGTTACTTCTGTGCGGACCCGGATTCCGCGCCGGGCAAACCGGTCTTCAACCGGACCGTCACGCTCAAAGACACCTGGGCGAAGCTCGAGAAGAAAGGCTGAGGCGCGGGGCAAGATCATCCATCGTCTATCGTCTATCGTCCAAGATGCGAAGGAGCACACCATGAAAGGCAACGACAGGCTAATCGAAGAACTCAATCTGCTGCTGGCCGAGGAACTGACGGCGATCAATCAGTACATGGTGCACTCGGAGATGTGTGCCAACTGGGGCTATGGCGAACTCCATGAGGCCGTGGAAAAGCGTGCCATCACCGAGATGAAGCACGCCGAGATGCTGATCGCCCGCATCATCTTTCTGGAGGGACGGCCGATTGTCAGCGCCCTCAACCCGATCCACATCGGCCAGGATGTGTTGGAACAGCTCAAAAATGACCTGGCGGCCGAGCAGGGGGCCGTGAAGATTTACAATGACGCCGTCAAGCTGGCTGTGGAGGTCGGTGACAACGGCAGCAGGGCGATGCTTGAGAACATCCTGAAGGACGAGGAAGATCACCTCGATTGGCTGGAGACCCAACTGGATCAGATCCAGCAGATGGGAATCCAGCTTTACCTGGTGGAAAAGGTGGACTGAGGAATCCAACATCTTCCTGACCCCACCGAATCGTGAGGCCCCACCGTGCCAACCTGTGTCGGCACGGTGGGGCCTGTGTGTCGGATGTGGTAGAATACCGGCGGCAAGAGGAGGTCAAACCCATGCGACTCCGATCTTTTCGCCGGAATATCATCCTCCTGGCAGCGGCCCTGGCGCTCGGCGTGACCCTGGGCGGCTGCCAGGGGCCAAAGCCCGCGGCGGTGCCTTCTCCGATGCCGAGCAGGCAGCCACCAATACCAACCTTCGCTTCCGGCCAGCCTTCACCTTCGCCGTTTCCCCGCCCGACGCCGCCCCCTCCTGCGTATTGGCCGACGCAAGGCTGGCGCACCAGCACGCCCGCCGAGCAGGGCATGGATGCGGACAGACTGGCGGCGATGCTGGATGCGGTCAAGTCGGAGAACCTGAACCTGCACAGCCTCCTGGTGATCCGCAACGGGTATATCGTCAGTGAATCCTACTTCCCGCTCTACGACCAATCCATGCGACACGAGCTGTACTCGTGCACCAAGAGCTTTGTCGCGACGCTGGTGGGCATCGCCATCGACAAAGGCATCATCGCGGGGGTGTCGCAACCGGTGCGGGATTTCTTCCCCGCTTATTCCTTCAAGAATCAGGATGCTGCCAAGGACGCGATGACGTTGGAGCATCTGCTGACGATGACGACGGGCCTGGATTGGACGGAAGGTGATCCCGCCTATGCGGAGTTGTACAGGAGTCCTGACTGGGTCCAGTACATGCTGGATAAGCCGATGGTGGCGCAGCCAGGCAGCCGGGTCAACTACTGCTCTGGCTGTTCCCACGTGCTCTCGGCGATCATCCAGGGGCAAGCCGGCATGAACACGCGTGACTTTGCGGAGCGGGAGCTGTTTGAGCCGTTGGGCATCACCGGCGCACAGTGGAACACCGACACGCGCGGGATCCCGATCGGCGGTTGGGGCTTGCAGCTCACCCCGCGCGACATGGCCAAGCTGGGCTTCCTCTATCTCCACAACGGCGTCTGGGATGGCCGCCAGATCGTGTCGGTGGCGTGGGTGCAGACCGCCACGCAGCAGCACACTGCAACCGACGGCGAGCTCGGCTACGGCTACCAGTGGTGGATCTATCCCCGGTTCGGGGCTTACACCGCGCTCGGCCGCGACGGACAGACCATCTTCGTCGTGCCTGACTTGAACCTGGTCGTCGTCACCACGGCCGCAATGAACGGCCACGACGCGATCTTTGACCTGATCGAACAGTACATCGTGCCAGCCGCGCAGAAATCATCGTAGAGGGAAGCAGATGCTTGCTTTGATCGGAAGTGGCGAATACCTGCCGGCGATGGAACCGGTGGATCGCGATCTTTTGAGCCGGCTCCAGGGGCCGCCGCGCGTGGTTTGTCTGCCCACGGCGGCCGGCACCGAGGGTGCCGAACGGATCGCCTACTGGTCGCGCCTGGGAGTCGACCATTTCACCCGCCTGGGGGCACAGGTGGAGGCGCTGCCCGTCATCGACCGGGCAAGCGCCGATCATCCCGCGCTGGCCGCGGCGACTGCCAGCGCAAACTTCGTCTATTTATCCGGCGGGAAACCGGATTACCTGTACCGGACGCTGGAAGGCAGCCTGGTCTGGGAGGCCATTCGATCGGTCCTGGCTCGTGGCGGCCTGCTAGCAGGGTGCAGCGCAGGGGCCATGATCATGGGTGAGAAACTCTTCGGGTTTCCGGGCTTGAAGCCGGCTTTCGCTTTGTTGCCGGGCGCGGCGATCATCCCGCATTTCGATGAGATCCCCGAAGCCATGATCAAGTCGATGCACCTGCTCGCGGGGAAGGGCCTGACCGTCCTGGGCATCGAAGGGAACACCGCGCTCTTCTGCGACGGGCACGGGTACGAGGTGCTGGGCAACGGGGGCGTCACCGTGTGGAATGGTGCCGGCAGAACCCGGCACACTCGCGGTCCGTTGTCCGATTGGGCTGCACGCTGACGGGGACCCTGGTTCACATTTGAAATTACCTGTTGTAGATCCGCTCACGCTCTGCGTGACCCTGCGCAGCACGCAGCGCAACACCTTGCATCGCACCCTCCGGTCACGGGGCGATTGACAGCGCGCGCTGCGCCACGTATAATCAAGTCGCTCACACCAACTTATCCTTTGGTCGCAAACCTCGTTGGGCAATCGGAGGGGAGAATGAACGACGCGAGTACGATTGATGCACTGCAAGCTGAGCTTGCGGAGCGCGATCAGATCGCACAGCGGCTGCGTGAGCGTGCCGAGTGCGCGGAAGCGCGCGAAGCGCGGCTCACAGCTCGGGTCCGAGAGCTGGAAGCCGAAGTGACGTCGCGTCGTGCGTCGAGCCTCGACCAGGTCGGGCTTCTGAACGCCGTCGATAGCACTGTTGTAGCGGCCCAGCGAGCCACAGAACTGTTCAGAGCCAATGAGGCGTTGAAGTATCAGGCACATCTGCTGGACAACGTCGGCGATGCCGTCATTGCCGCCGATGCAGACTTTCGTATCACCTTCTGGAACCGGGCCGCCGAAACACTGTATGGCTGGAAGGCCGGGGAAGTCCTGGGCAAACGGTGGACGGAAATCCTCCCGACCGAATTTGCGCAGACGAATCAGAACGAAGTGCAGGCGCGCCTGAGAGCGGGAGATTCGGTATGGGCCGAGGGGATCGTGCAGCGCAGGGATGGTGCCTCCGTGCGGGTCGAGGGATCCGTGAAGCCGTTATGGGCCCGGATCGAGCGCGTTGCCGGCTACGTGTCCGTCAGCCGCGATATCTCGCGGCGTTGGGAGGCTGAGCAACGCTTACAGGAGACGATGCAGGCCTTGCAGGTGAGCGAGGAGAAGTTCCGGGGCATCTTCGAGCAATCTCTTGACGGCATTATCATCATGGATGAGCGGCTTCGCATCATCGAATGGAATGCCAGGATGGAGCAGATCGCCGGCCTGAGCCGGGGCGAGACGGTCGGGAAACCGGCCTGGGATGTGTTTGCCAGCGTCATCCCCGACGAGATGCGAACCTCGGAGGCGCTCAGCCGTCTCAGCAGCGCGTGTGTGGCCATGCATAACGTGGAAGCTGGGCCATGCCCAGCCGGCCTGTGGAAGGCGTCGTCCAGCGGTCGGACGGCACGCGCCGGTTCATCCAGGAGGTCATCTTTCCGATCAGGCTGAACCGGGGCTGCGTGCTGTGCAGCATGATCCGCGACGTCACCGATCAGAAGCAAGCCGAAAACGCGGTGCGGCAGCAGGAAGCTCTGCTGAGAAGTATCCTCGACGTGCTCCCGATCGGTGTCTGGATGGTGGATGAAAACGCCAGGGTCATCTTTGCGAACCCGGCCGTGGAGGCAATCTGGGGCGGCAGACGCTACGTGGGGATGGAAGGATACCACGAGTACAAAGGGTGGTGGGCCGATACCGGTGAGCCGATCAAGCCTGAGGAATGGGCATCAGCCCGCGCGGTTTTCAAGGGGGAGACATCGATCAACGAGACGATCAACATCGAGTGCTTCGACGGCTCGCGCAAGACGATCTACAACACGTCCGTGCCGATGTACGACGCGCAAGGGAAGATCACCGGCGCACTGACGGTGAACCAGGATATCACCGAGCGCACGGAGGCTTATCAGTTGCTCGAACAACGCGTCGCGGAGCGCACGCGCGAACTATCCGCGCTGCTCGAAGTCTCGCGCAACGTGTCATCGACGCTCGATCTCCAACCGCTTTTGGACGAGATCCTGGGGCAGCTCCGAACTGTTATCGACTTTACCGGCGCGGCGGTCGGGATTGTCGAGGACAATGCGGTGGTCCTGATCGGATATGACGGACCCGTCCCTCGCGAGCAGATGCTGCAAGCACGGGTGCCGCTGGATGTTGACACCTACTATCGTCGTGTGATCGAGGAGCGGACGTCGATCATCATCGATGAGGTGCGGGCCGACGAGCCTCGGGTCCGGAATCTGCGGGATATCCGGGGTGAGGCGTATCAGCCCTATGTCCAATACGTCCGCTCCTGGCTCGGAGTGCCGCTGATTGTCAAGGACAAAACCATCGGCATCCTGCGGCTTGATCACGCGGAGCCGCATTATTACACCGCGGATCACGCCCGGCTGGCGATGGCATTTGCCAGCCAGGCGTCCGTAGCTATCGAGAACGCGCGGCTCTATGCGCAGGCCCAACGGCTGGCGGCCCTTGAGGAACGCCAACGCCTGGCCCGCGAGCTGCACGACTCGATCTCACAGGCGCTTTACGCGATCAATCTTGCTGCCCGCACCGCACGGGCGCACCTGGATCGCGACCCCAGCAAGGCGGCCGGGCCGCTGGACTATGCGTTGAACCTGGCCGCGGCCGCGTTTGCCGACATGCGGGCGCTGATCTTTGAGTTGCGACCCGAATCCCTCGAAGCGCAGGGATTGACGGCCGGACTGGCCCGCCAGATTGACATGGTCCGGGCGCGTCACGGCATTGAGGTCGAGGCCGACCTGGACGATGAGCCTGAGGTCCCGATAGGCGTCAAAGAGGCGATTTACCGTGTGGCGCAAGAAGCGCTGAACAACGTCGTCAAACACGCACGGGCAACCAGGATCAGCTTACGCCTGGCAACCGTCGACGCAACCCTGCTCCTGGAGGTCTGTGACAACGGCATCGGCTTCGATCCCGGCGTGTGTTTTTCCGGCCATCTTGGCCTGCGCTCTATGCGGGAGCGGATCGAGCGGCTAGGCGGCAACCTGGAGATCGACAGCCGGCCCGGCGGCGGCACGCGCATCCTGGTTCGGGTGCCATTACGCGCCGAGCGATGCGAGGCTTAGCCCTGCGATCGCACCCGGCATTGCGAGGGGCCGCACCTTCGGCGAAGCAATCCCATCCAGGTGTGAGAGATTGCTTCGGGCTATCGCCCTCGCAATGACTATGTCGGACGATCCGCAAATTCCATCTTCGGCGCCAGGCGCTCGATATACTCCAACGACTGGTGGCGGAAGTATGTGTTATACAGCATGGCGTAATGGCCGCCGCGGGCCATCAGCCTGTCGTGATTTCCTTCCTCGATGATCTCCCCGTGATCCATGACGATGATCCGGTCGGCGCGCTTGACCGTCGAGAGCCGGTGCGCGATGACGATGGCTGTGCGGTCGGCCATCAGCGTCTCCAGCCCCTCCTGAATCTGCGTCTCGGTAAACGGGTCCACGCTGGCCGTCGCCTCATCCAGGATGAAGATGGCCGGGTTTTTGAGCACGACGCGAGCCAGGGCCACCAACTGACGCTGGCCCATGGACAGGTTGCTCCCGCGCTCCCCCACGTCGGTGTCCAGTCCGCCCGGCAGATCGACCAGCCAGTCGCCGCGGCCCACGTGACGCGCGGCCGCCAGCACGTCGTCGTCGGTCGCCTCAGGCCGGCTGTAGCGGATGTTGTCGCGCACCGTGCCCGAAAACAGGAACGGCTCCTGCGGCACCAGCCCGATCTGCCTTCGATATTCGCCCAGATCGAACCGGCGGATGTCGCGGCCATCCACCAGCAGCTCGCCGCCCTGAAACTCGTAAAAGCGGGTGATCAGCCGGGCGATGCTGCTCTTGCCTGCGCCGGTATGACCCACCAACGCCAGCGTCTCCCGGGGCCTGATCTCCAGGTTGAAATCCGGCAGCACGACCGGTTGCTGAGTGCCGATGTCCGTTTGCGGATCCCCCTCGTCCAGGACACTGCTTTCCTCCGTCGGCCGGTAGGTGAAGCAGACGTGGCGGAAGCTGATCGCGCCCGCGAGCCTGCCGACCGGCTCGGATGCGGCCTGGATCACCTTCGGCTCGGCGTCGATCAGCGCAAGGACCCGTTCGGCCGCGGCCAGGCCGTCCTGGAACTGGCTCCAGAAGGACGCGATGTTGATCAGCGGCCACCAGTAGAAGCCGACCGCCTGCATGAACAGGTACCAGTTGCCGGTGCTCACCGTGCCCGCGGCCACCGCCAGTCCGCCCGCGTAGATCAGCAGCGCCACGCCGACGCCCGACGATGTGCCGAGGATCGGAAAGATCGCGTCGAGCGTGAGCCCGCGACGCAGCCCCACGCCGTAGGCCTGGACGTTGTTCGTGGCGAAGGTGTCGTAGATCGCGCGCTCCTGCCGGAAGCTTTTTGCGATGACGATGCCGCTGACCGATTCCTGAATCTGCGCGTTGATCTTGGCCGTCACCCGCCGCGCCCGCTGCGTGACGGTACGGGCGATGCGCCGGAAGCTCAGCGCGATGGTCACCGCGATGGGCGCCATGATGAGCAGCAGCAAGGTCAGCCACCCGTCGATGCGCACCAGCCAGATGGTCAGCAGCAGCACGAGCAACACCTGGCTGATCAGGTTCGTGACCAGGTTGACCACATCGGACAGGTCTTGCGTGTCGGAGGTGATGCGGCTGACGATCTTGCCCGAGGGATACTCGTCGAAGAACGACATGTCGTGGCGGATCGCCGCGGCGAAGACGTCCTCACGAATCTTCAACACCACGTTTCCGACGATCCGGGCCGAGAACCACTGCTGGATGAAGTTGAAACCCCACGCCGCGGCGCCCAGCAGGAACACCCCAGCAGCGAGGAGCAGAATGGCCGGTGCGGTGGCATGCTGCGACAGGATGTCGATCCCGCGTGAGATCAGGATCGGCCCGCCGATGCCCGCGGCCGAGTTGAGCGCGATTGCGCCCGCCACGAGCAACATCTGCCGGCGGTAGGGCCAGAAGTAGGCGGCGATCCTGCGGAGCAATTCCCGGTCGCCGTAGTTACGATCGTAGGCCTCGGTATCGAGGCCATCGAGGATGAAACCCATGCGTTCTCATTCCTGGTTCTGAGCATCCTGAGCGGAAGCCGGCATCAGTCCGCTGGCTGGAGTCGAAGGATGCGGCGCTCATGACATGGGCCGCATCCTTCGACTCCGCTGCACCCTGCAAACCTTGGACCGGAAGGCCCGAAAGCAACACGGGTGCAGCTCCGCTCAGGATGCTGTCATTCTTGGGGGGAGACTCCGGTCACCCACACCTCGCGAATATCCGGCAATAATCCTCACTCCGCACGAGCAGCTCCTCGTGCGTGCCTTGATCCACCAGCCGGCCGCCGCGCATCACCAGGATGCGATCGGCCCAGCGAATCTGGCTGAGCCGGTGGGTGATCAGGAAGGTCGTGCGTTGGCTGCTGATCGTCCGCATGGCGCGCTGGATCTGATCCTCGGTGGCACTGTCGATGGCGCTGGTGCTGTCGTCCAGGATCAGGATCTTCGGGTCGGTGAGGAAGGCGCGGGCGATGGCGATCCGCTGCCGCTGCCCGCCGGAAAGTGTGACCCCGCGCTCACCCACCTCGGTGGCGTAACCATCGCGGAAGCTCGTGATGAACTCGTGGGCTTGCGCCGCCTGTGCGGCCTCCTCGACGTCCGCTGTGCCCGCGGTGGGATTACCGAACGCGATATTTTCCCACAACGTCCGGGAAAACAGGAAGGGATCCTGTTCGACGGTAGAAATCTGCGAGCGCAGCGATTCCAGGCTCCAGTCACGCACGTCCACGCCATCCACCAGCACCCGGCCGGTGTCCACGTCGAAGATGCGGTTGATCAGCCGGGTCAGGGTCGTCTTGCCCGAGCCGGTCTGCCCCACGATGGCGATGGTCTCGCCCGGCCGGGCGGTGAAGCTGATGTCCTTCAGCACCGGCTGGCCGTTGTAGCCGAAGCTGACGTTCTCGAAGGTCACCTCGCCGCGGATGGGCCGGACGACGCCGTCCGGGTTCTCGTCCAACTCGGTCTCCGTGTTGATTGTCTCCAGGATGCGCCGTGCACCGGCAATGCCCAACTGCACCAGGTTGAAGGTGAAGATCGACATGAACGTCGGAAAACGCAGGGTGCCGACCAGGCCGAGGAAGGCGAGCGCCTGGCCCAGCGTGATGCCGCCCGCCCGCCACAACAGCAACCCGTGCAGGAGGCTGCCGGCCCAGGCCAGCGTGAAGGCCAGCATCGGCCAGTAGAGCGCCTGGATTTCGCCCTGGCGCACGTAGTAGTCGCGGACGAGGCGGGCGCTCCCGGTGAACTTACGCCACTCGTAGTGCTCCTGGACGTTCGATTTCACCACCTCGATCCCGGAAATCGCCTCGGCCAGCCCCGCGTTCAGCGTGCCGAACTGGTCACGGATCGCGAAGCTGACGGGCTTGAGCCGGCGGTTGTAGTCCCAGACCGTGATGGCCATCAGCACCAGGAAGATGCCCGGCACCAGCAGTAATTGCGGGTTGAGCTGCGGAATCAGCAGTAGCGGGACAACGATCGCCATCGATGAATCGAGGATCAGCATCAACCCGGGGCTGAACATGAGGTTGAGCGCGCGCACGTCGTTGGTAGCGCGCGCCATGATGTCGCCGATGCGTTGGCGGCTGTGGAAGGTCTGGCTCTTGCCCAGCAGGCTGACGTACAACTCGTCGCGCGCATCCCGCTCGATGCGCTGCGCCACGAACTCCACCGACCAGTTGCGCATCAGGCCGGTGATCCCCTGGCCGAGCGCGATCCCGGCGGCCGTCAGCGCCAGCCGCGCCAGGGCCGCGGTCGCCCAGCCCGGCGTCGTCAGCAGATCGAACGCCCGGCCGATGTAGATCTGGATGTAGCTGTAGAAGAGATTATTGAAGATCGCGGCGAGCAGTGCGGCCAGCGGAAACTGCGGGTAGCGCACCAGGTGCGAGATAATCCAGCGCACGGGGCCGGTGCGATCGTAGCGGTATTCGTTTGCGAGCCGGAATTCTTTGTTCGACATGGTGGGGGATTATACACCCATTCGGCTTTTGCGAGGAGATATTGGGGATTGGGGATTAGGGATTGGGGATTAAGGCCGGACATGATGAAACATTCATGTTGCGGCGCCCACCGCTTCATCGTGTGTTCATTTGGTGTGCCTATACTGGGCTTGAGAATTACGTGCCGGGCACTTCGCAAGTGCTTGGCACGTGCGATGGCAAATTGCCTGGATCGGCCAATTTGACAACGCGCTGAAACCGGGGTAAAAAAGAACCGTAGCCTGGATCCTGCCTCATGCAGGACTGACTCCCGTTGGCTGACCTCCCCCACGGCCCGGAAGCAGAGTACGAACGGTTGCATCTCGTCACGGCAGCGCCGCGCGTGATCGGAGACGATGTTCCTCCGCGCACGCGGTGCCGCCATGCCCAGGACGACAAGGAGGTCGCCATGTCACCCCACCCGCTCTCGTCTATTCACGTCACCCACACGTCGCTGACGCCCAACGCGCAGCCTGATCCGCACTTTTCGCCCCCCCCGTTGCATCTGAAGACGA
>Ga0172368_10003043_pt1 | contig 20691 bp, 29 predicted proteins | sample Lak11m_FD_114540 | JGI IMG/M metagenome (GOLD analysis project Ga0172368, IMG submission 114540) | Freshwater microbial communities from Kabuno Bay, South-Kivu, Congo - kab_022012_11m | ecosystem: Environmental > Aquatic > Freshwater > Lake | place: Democratic Republic of the Congo: South-Kivu...
CTCATACGGATTAGCCGTTCTAAATAATATTTAGGCATGGGTAACCTCCTTGATTAGGTTTGATGCCTCTTATTATAACAAATAAGAGTTTAAAAGTGTTACCCATGTCTATAAACTTTACATTAAATAGTCATATTTTTACTGGACAAACAGCGGAAATGTGTTATACTCAATTCCAGTAGTAAATAAAGGATTAGAGGTTTGTAGGCCGCGAGGTTTAGAAAACTAACCTTCGCGGTTTTTTCTTTCTGCCGATATTTGCTATAATTTCTAAGGAAGGGGGTAGTAAATAATGGCAAAGGGAAAAGTAAAGTGGTTTTCAGACCAGAAAGGTTTTGGGTTTATCACACCTGAATCCGGTAGCGACGTATTTGTGCATCACAGCGCGATCCAGGGTGAGGGTTATAAATCGTTGGCTGAGGGTCAAGAGGTAGAGTTCAACATCGAAAAAGGACCTAAAGGCGAACAGGCTACGAATGTAGTCAAGCTTTAATACTGGTAAGAATAGCCTGGCCTCAATTTCTGGGGCCAGGCTATTTTCTAAAAAGGAGTTAAAGATGAATACAGGAAAGATCAAAAAATTAATCCGCGACAGAGGATTTGGTTTTATCAGTGATACCGATGGCAGAGAGGTGTTTTTTCATCAGAATAGCTTAGTTGAAACCAAATTTGACGCTCTTACCGAAGAGCAGGCAGTTACTTATGATATTGAGAAATCCGATAAGGGCCCGCGCGCGGTTAATGTGCGTATTGCCTAATTAAAACATCGCGAGTTTAAGATCCCAGGTACTTAAATGTATTTGGGATTTTAAGCAAAAAATAGTATAATCTTGGGCATGAAGAAAAATAAAATAACCGATAAGGGCATTGATTGTTTTAAATGCAAGAAGCAGGCGGATTGCTGCCGGCTTGGGGCCTGGATTGACCTGGAGGAGGCCAAAAAGATATTGTCGCTTGGCATAAAAGGCGACTTTTTCCATTTGGAAATAGATAAGGAGTTTCCTTCGGGGTACAAGGTAGGCACCAGCTATGAGGATGAGCCTTGTGTTTTTCAGGACCCTGACGGATTATGCAGGATACACAAGATTGATTATTCCCTTAAACCGGTGACCTGCAAAGAATTTCCTTATGAAGGAAACAAGATTGCTCCTATCGCCGATGTCCTATGCGTGGAGCATATGTCACGGATAAAGAAGGCCAAGTCAGGCAAGAAAAAGAAATAATGGATAATCAAAAGCCGAAAAAATGGTATTTCAGGACCTGGGCGCTGGTAGTTTCTTTTCTCTCTGTGGGGCCTTTTATGCTGCCGTTAGTCTGGGCCAACCCCGGTTTTAGCAAGAAAACAAAGGTTATCATCAGCGTGATGATCATTATTTCAAGCTATCTGCTGACCGCGGTTTTCTTAAAATCATTAAATTTTTTAAACGAATATTATAAACTTTTACAACCATGAAATATAGCAAAGGCACAATCGGCCGGGTTTTCCTCTTGAAATTTGAAAATAAGGATATCTTAATCGACAAGCTAAGCCTTTTTGTAAAGCAGGAACGTATCAAGGCAGCGACGATGGTTTTTATCGGCGCGCTTAGAAGAGGAAACCTGGTTACCGGGCCCAAAAAGCCGGTAATTCCGCCGCAGCCAAACAAGCTAACCTTTAAAGACGGCTGGGAGGTAATGGGCATAGGTACGGTTTTTGTCAACTCTATAGGCCCGCAGATACATATTCATAGCAGTATGGGCAAGAAGGATAAAGTTTTAACCGGATGCCTGCGCGGTAAGTCAGAGGTATTTTTGGTTATTGAGGCGGTGGTTTTGGAGCTGAAAGGGATCAAGGCGAGTAAGGAAATCGATGCTCAAACCGGGCTAAATTTATTAAGCATCATCTAATCCTCCCCCGCCCTTGAAATTCAACCAAATATAGTATATACTTACCCTGTAGTTGTCCTGCCACGGTAATAAAGGTGTTTTGCGGTAAACCTTTATAATCGTGGCTTCTTATTTTTACGGCATTAGCCCCGTAAAAATATTTCACCTCGGCTTAGTCCGAAGGGCTTGAATTTTTGGGAGGTTTCTTGTTTAACCGCTACTGGGGTAAAGACAGGCGCAGGTTCCAGCGTTTACTTCTAAATTTAACTATCTGGTATAAGGTGAGCGGGCCTGAGCATCTGCGGGCTGAATTTGGCGAGAAGGATATGGAGGCTACCACATTAGATTTAAGCACGGCAGGCTTGGCTTTTTTATCCAAGCATCAGATCCCGGTCTGGTCAAGCTTGATCCTGAAGTTCATTTTCTTCGGCTCAAATGACGGCTCGGTTAATATAGTTAAACCGGTTGAGGTAGAGGCAGAGGTGAAGAGCTGCCTGCCGTACGAAAATGCATTTCGCTTAGGCGTATGTTACAAAGACCTCGACGAGGAGCGCCGGTGCGAGCTGCTGCGTTTTATCGGGGCAACTCTGCGGCCGTATAAAGAATTTTAGCGTAAAAAACAGGTTTAAATATTCTTTAGCTGTGTTATAATACCAACAAAGGAGAAACCATGGATTTTAATTCCCTGAGAAGAGATATGAAAAGGTTCAATTTTGAGGCCTTACGCACTGATTGTGATAATTTCTTTGAGGGGGTTATTATTCAGCAGGAGCTGGATAAGCTTCACCTGCAGCTAAAGAGCTTTATGGGAGAGCCGGTTTTTCCTTCTAAAAACAGGCTGCCGCATAAGGTGCAGGAAACAGTGAATGGCCTCGGGGGGATTATGCCGGGCCAGACACTATATTATAAAACTACTGGAACCGACAGTATTCTTGCCATGCTTTGGCCCTGGAAGGACGGCCAGCGCACCACGATTAAGATCATCCAGCAAAATAATAATAACAATTAGAAGATGAGTTTTACATATCTGCAGAAAATTCCCACTCCGCTTGAGATACTCCAGCTTATGCCTATGCCCGCTAAGTTAAAGAAAATAAAGGCGGCGCGGGATAGGGACATTCTGAATGTTATAAAGGGCAGTGACAGCCGCCTGCTTTTAATTATTGGGCCATGTTCAGCTGACAATGAAGAGGCGCTTTTAGAATATGTTTTACGCCTTGCCGCTCTCCAGAATAAAGTCAAAGAGAAATTAATTTTAATCCCGCGTATTTATACAAATAAGCCCCGTACAACCGGAAAGGGGTATAAGGGCATGCTGCATCAGCCCAATGCCTCAGGAGACCCGGATATTTCGCGCGGGATCAAAGCAATCCGGCGCATGCACCTTAGGGTTTTAAGCGAGTCCGGATTAACCGCCGCAGATGAAATGCTTTATCCTGGCAACTATCCGTATTTAGAGGATATTTTAAGTTATGTTACAATCGGGGCGCGTTCCGTGGAGAATCAAGAGCACCGGTTGACAGTAAGCGGCCTGGATATCCCCGTGGGCATGAAAAACCCCACCAGCGGAGATTTAAATGTTTTGTTAAACTCCGTTGAGGCAGCGCAGATCGAGCACACCTTTATTTATAACGGCTGGGAGGTTAAAACCGGCGGCAACCCTCTGGCGCATTGTATTCTTCGTGGGGCGGTTAACCGCCAGGGCCAGAGTATCCCGAATTATCATTATGAAGATTTAATCCATTTTGTTCAGCTGTACTTAAAACGCAGCCTAGCAAACCCGGCGCTTATTGTTGATACCAACCACGCCAATTCCGATAAGGATTTCAGCCAGCAGCCCCGTATAGCGGAGGAGATAATGAACAGTTTAAGCCAATCCAAAGATTTAAGGAAAACAGTCAAAGGGTTAATGGTGGAAAGCTACCTTGCGGAAGGCTCGCAGGCGGTTAATGGCAAGGTATTCGGCCAGTCAATTACCGATCCCTGTTTGGGCTGGATTGATACTAAGAAGTTAATTTTAAGGTTAGCGGAGTTAAAAAGTTAAGGAGCCTCATATGAGCTTAAGATTTGATTTCAATAATATGTTTGATTCCAGCGTCGGAGAGCATGGCGTAAGCCAGGAGAATCTCAAAGAAATACTGCCTAAGGCGCAAAGTGCGGCCAGCCATTTAAAAAAGGTTATCTCTGATCCCAGGGCGCGGGTTAAATTAAATCTTGAATGGGCCAGATTACCGGAGCAGGATAAAGGGGTTATTGATCGAATCCAGAAACTGGGCAAAGAGATATCCAAAAAATACGAAAATGTAATTTTTTTGGGTATCGGCGGTTCATACCTTGGATTAAAAGCGGCGCAAGATGCTTTATGCCTGCCTTATTACAATGAGTTTAAAGCTTTAAGAAAGAATTCCCCGCGTATTTATTTTGAAGGCAATAATCTGGATCCTGATACCCTCAAAACCCTGCTGAAAAATATCAATCCTAAGAATACATTTGTGGTGGTCATCTCTAAATCAGGAGAGACTATCGAGACCAAGGCGGCATTAATGATTGTTGAGGCATGGCTTAAGGAGGGCGCGGGCAAAAAATACGGCAGGCAGATTTTAGCCATAACCGACCCGGAATCAGGCTCTTTGCATAAGAGAGTTGCCGTCGAGCAGCAAAAAGACGTTTTAAGTTTTCGTTCTTTTCCTCTTTTAAAAGGCGTAGGCGGCAGGTTCTCGGAGTTTAACATGGGGCTCTTGCACCTGTCGATTATAGGCATAAATATCAATGAGTTGTTCAGCGGCGCCAGAGAGATGTCCGTCAGATGCAGCCAGGATGATGTTTTAAAGAATCCCGCTTATATGTATGCTTTACTGCATGTTATTCTCTACCGCGAGAAAGATAAATCACTGGCGGTATTGATGCCCTTTTCCCAGGGGCTTAAATCTACCGCGGACTGGTATGTTCAACTTTTAGCGGAAAGCCTGGGTAAAAAGTACCATCGTAAAGTTGTGCCAGGCGCCGACGGGCTTGAGGATTGGTTAAATGATAAGGATAATATTTTCGCTAAGGGCAGGACGCCGATTTCCGCCGCGGGCACCAATGATTTGCATTCTATCCAGCAAAACAACGTTGAAGGTGAAAATAATAAAGTAGTTACGTTTATCCGGGTGGAGAATTTTAAGGCTGACTTAAAAATTCCCGGCAAGAATGACCTTTTATCCGGCAAGAGCTTTAGCCGGCTTATACAGCTTGCCCAGGAGGCCACGGAGTGGGCGCTGGCCAGAGAGGGCCGGCCTAATTGCACGATTATTATGCCTAAAATAACCGCCTTTAATTGGGGGGCCTTGTTGTTTTTCTTTGAGATGGCCACTGCTTTTGAGGGTGAACTGCAAAATGTAAATGCCTTTGATCAGCCCGGAGTAGAAGGATATAAGAATTATATGTATTATAAATTAGGAAAACCCGGTCTGGCAAAAGAGGTCGCTTTGGAGATTGAAAAGAAGCCCCTAGTAAAAAAGGCTGAATATATATATTAAGAAAGGAGCGCGTATGCTGGCAAAGAAATTCGCTTTAGGATTTGGAATCGCGATTATCTTTCCGATTATGATTCATTACGGGGTAAGCACATTTGTTCCTTCTCCGAAATGGCAGGATCGCTATTCCAACAGCTACTATCAGGATTACAGCAAGGCTACGCCCGAAGAAAAAGCAAAATTAGATCAAGAGAGAAAACAGCGCGATATGGAGTGGACAGCGAAAGAGAAGCGTTTTCAGGGGGTTTTGTTTTCGGTGGCTGTGCCGTTAGGAATAGCCGCGATAATAATCGGTTCTTTAGCCGCGATCCAGGCAATTGGCACGGGGCTTATGTTTGGAGGGATATTCTTATTGCTTGATGGTTATTGTAACTATTGGTCAGAGCTGGCTGATTCTATGAGATTTCTCTCTTTGCTGCTTGCCTTTATTGTTTTGATGTATATAGGCTATAAAAAACTAGCCAAATAGAGAAAAGGGATAAAAATAAAGGGGACGCTTCTATTTTTCTTTTCTCCAGATTCTGGAAAAATAGAAGCGTCCCCTGATTTATATGTTAAAAATCGGTAATTTGAAATTAAAATCAAATTTAATCCTCGCACCTATGGCTGGGGTAACAGACCTGCCATTCCGCATGCTCTGCCGGAGATTTGGCGCGGAGATGGCATTTGTGGAGATGATCAATTGCCGTTCAGTTTCGCACAAGAGCAGAAAAACCCGGCATATGCTTTCTACTACGGTTGAGGACCGGCCTTTGGGCGTTCAGATATTAGGCTGTGAAGAAAAATATATTTTAAAGGCTTTAGAGGTTTTAAGGGCTTACAAATTTGATATCCTGGATTTTAATGCCGCCTGTCCGGCAAAAAAGGTAGCCCGCAGAGGCGAGGGGGCAGCCCTGTTAAAGGAACCTAAAAAACTTAGCAAAATACTTAAGTTAGTGGTAAAGAATTCTAAAATCCCGGTAACTGTAAAGATGCGTTTAGGCTGGGATAAGGATAGTGTTAATGCCAGGGAAGTAGCGCTCTATGCCCAGGATGCAGGAGTCAGCGGCTTATTTATCCACGGAAGGACCAAGGCCCAGGAGTATGGCGGTAGCGTGGATTATGAAGTAATCGCCAAGGTTAAGAAGGCGTTAGATATCCCGGTTATTGCCAGCGGAGACATATTTTCAGCGCAGTTAGCCAAAAAGATGCTTGATGAAACAAATTGCGATGGATTGGTGGTTGCCCGCGGCTCATTTGGGAATCCGTGGATATTCAAAGGAATAAAGGAATTTCTAAAAACCGGTAAAGTTCTTGCAAAACCCGCCAGAGCAAAGATAATAAAGGTGATGCTGGAGCATTTAGACGCCTCAATAACTTTTTATGAAGAGAGAAACGGAGTTATCCTGTTCCGCAAGTTTTTCGCCTGGTACACCAAAGGCATCCGCAATATCCGGCCCTTGAGGGAAAAATCCTCCCGCGCAAAAACAAGGGAAGAAATGATTGGACTTATTGATTTATTGCAGGATAATCTTTAATAAATGAATAAGAAACAGCTAATAATAACCTTGGCAATTTTACTTTATTCTCCTGTTTTTATTCATGCCGAAATTTACCATATAAAGGCTCCCCATAGAGAAAAGCCCGGTGAATTCGCGTCTCCAGCCAATGAGTTTAATTTTACACTTGATGACCATTTAGAAGGAGAGTTTGTTACTAAAGGTTTATTTTCCAGGAAATCGATCTTTGGTGAGGCGGATTCTGGAGAGTTCAGAAATCCCAGTGGGGTTGCCAACCAGATCAGTAATAAATTTAGCAGCCAAGGCCTGATTTTTAAGAGGTATAAAGATGTATTTAGCACTGATAGATTAATTTCAAGCTCAGGTGAGGCAAAATCTGAAAGAGAATCACTTAAATCTCCGTACCAGGGTGAGTTTAAGCCCTCTTTACCTAAAGAAAAGAAGCAGAAAAAATAAGGAGTCAAATGAAGAAAATATTTAAACGTAAAACTCCCGTGGTTGAGCCGCTTGTTCAAGCGGATATATCAGGCGCGATCGGGAGAATTCAGCAGCAGCTAACCTTCCTGGAGCAAAAGCTCGATACCTTGATTGCTCAATCCGCGCAAAAGCCTTCAGAGAGAAAAGAGTACGGCAGGCCTTCCCGGAGATTTGATAACTCTTTCCGGAGAGATAGTGGTGAGCGGGAAAATAGCTTTCGGGAGAGAAGTTTTACTAAAGCTATTTGCGCGGAATGCAAAACTGAATGCGAGGTTCCTTTCAGGCCCAGCGGAGGCCGGCCAGTGTACTGCAAAGAGTGTTTTGGCAAGCGTAAAGATAGAGAAGGAGCTCTTGTTAGAGAAGACCGCGGTTTCGGCAGGAGGAGGAAGCCGTCTTTCCGCAAGCGCAGCAGAGACCGCGCCTAATGATTTTATGTTTCAGTTAATTTGGAAGAGCCCGGGTCTCCAAGCAAAAGGAGAAAATAAATGAGCGCAAAGCCAAGGGCAGCAATCTTAATTACAATAATTTTATTTTTTATTTTAGCGGCTAGCATATCTTTTGCCTGCACTGATTTTCAGGTTAAGGCTGAAGATGGCACTGTTGTTATTGGCCGCTCTATGGAATTCCCTGTTGACCTTCATTCTAATGTCGTCATCGTGCCTGCCGGAGAGCAGTTTGTCAGCATTGATGATAAAGGTATCAAAGGGATAACCTGGACAAATAAATATGGTTTTTTGGGTATAGATGCCTACAATCTTAAAAATTGCTATGTAGAGGGATTTAATGAAAAGGGGCTTGCTTTTGACGCCTTGATGTTTACAGGCGCAAAGTATCAGCCGGCAGAGCCGGATAAATTCGTTACCATCGCTAATCTTGGTTCCTGGATCATGGGAAATTTCGCGACAGTTGAAGAGGTAAAAGAAGCCTTGCCTAAGGTAAATGTCGCAGGCACCAACTTAAAAGAAGCAGGCGGCCAGCTGTTTATGCATATTGCCGTGCATGATGCGGCCGGAAAGAATCTGGTTATCGAGTTTATTGAGGGAGAGGTAAAAGTTTACGATAATCCGCTTGGAGTTATGACTAATCGCCCTGATTTCGAATGGCAGATTAATAATTTGAGAAATTATATAAACCTGGATGCGCATGATAGGAAAGATAAGGTGCTTAACGGTTTAAAAATAGAGCCTACCGGAGTTGGCAGCGGACTGCTTGGCCTGCCCGGAGACTGGACCCCACCGTCCAGATTTGTGCGCCTGGCTTATTCTCTGGATGCGGCTTTGCCTGTAAAAGACGCAACCGAGGCAGTGAATCTGGCAGAGCATCTTCTAAACATTGTCGATATCCCTAAAGGAACTGTTAAGGAAAATCCCGCTCCATTTGTCAGGATGGAAGGATATGCTCAATGGGTAGTGATTAAAGATTTGACAAACCTTGTCTTGTATTACAAAACTTATGAAAATACCGCCTGGAAGAAAGTAGGCCTAAAGAAATTCGGCCTTGCGCCAGGGGCTGCTCAAAAATCCATAGCAATAGACGACAAGCAGGGCAAGGTTATTGATCTAACCGGTGAGTTAAAATAAAAAGGAGGGCCTTTAGATGATGCAATTCTTGGTAAGATGGGGAATTAATTCGCTGTCGATTTTTATTGTTGCGCACATCGTAAAGGGGATAGAGATTTCAAGCACCGCTACTGTATTGGCGATTGCTTTGGTCCTGGGGATTATCAATGCCTTCTTGAGGCCATTGATTATTCTGATTACCCTGCCGATTAATATTCTTTCTTTGGGGGTATTTACCCTATTTATCAATGGAGCGCTTTTTCTTCTTGTCTCTAAAATTGTCAAAGGTTTTGTGATCACGGGTTTCTGGCCGGCCTTCTGGGGTTATATACTTTTTAGCATAATTAGCTTCCTGTTAAGTTCTTTAGTAATTTCTGATTAGGGCCTTTTTTGGCCCAGGCAGATGCTTATTATAAATGTTTGTTAAACAATTAAAGGATTGTGCGAAGTTTATTTCCGGAGATAATGCGATTTTGCGCGAACTCCTGCATGCTGATAAGGGCAATTTTAAATTTCGCTACAGCCTGGCGCAGGCGATAGTCAAACCGGGTAAAATCACAAATCCCCACAAGCTTAAAACTTCAGAAGTATATTATATTTTGAAGGGTTCGGGCTTAATGTATGTAGATAAAAAAATTTCAAAGGTAAAAAGCGGCTGCGCCATTTATATTCCTCCGGGATCAACGCAGTGCATAAGAAACACCGGTAAGTCAAATTTGGAGTTTTTATGTATTGTTGATCCTGCCTGGCGCAAAGAAGATGAAGAAATAATTTAATTTGGGAAAGTTTAAGAAACTATGCCTGTGAACATAGGCGCGGTTAAAATATTGCGTAGTAAAAAAAAGAAGGCGCAGCGTAAGCGCCCGGCTGGTAAGGGATATTCTCGTTGTCAGGGCTCCGGAAAACATGCCGGAAATCCGGTTGCAGGAGGTTATTGCCGGGCTTAAAGCCAGAATAGAGCGAAAATGCCTGAAAGAAGAATTGAATAAAAGTGAGGATCTCGCCTCCAGGGCAGAAGAATTCAATAAGCGGTATTTTGAAAATAAGCTTAAGGTTAACTCCATTGAATACGTCACCGGGCAGAAGTCCAGGTTTGGCTGCTGCAATTTCCGTACCGGTTCTATCCGTATCTCGCACCGCATAAGTAGCATGCCGCAGTGGGTAAGAGACTATGTTATTATCCACGAGCTGGCGCATTTAGCAGCTCCGAACCATAGCAAGGCATTCTGGGATATTGTAAACCGCTATAAGCTCGCTGAGAGGGCAAAAGGTTATCTTATTGCTGTAGGCAACTTTGGGGCATTACAAGATCTATAGAAAATGATTTAGTTAGATTTTGTCACCTTTTACGTCAATTAAATAAGAGATGTTAATATTGACGGTTGAATAGGGAGGTGATAGAATGGAGAAAAATGAAAACATTATTAATCAGTCTGCAATAGTCATGCCAATCACAACTATAGAAAAATCAATTAATAAGAAAGACATCTTTAATTTAATTAAAGATATTCCCGAAAAGCCATATTTTGTGGATAAGAAACACAGCGTCATTCTTTTTAATAACAATTGTTTTGATATCCTTTTTAAGCTACACGATAATTCAGTAGATATGATTTTTGCTGACCCGCCATATTTTTTGTCCAATGGCGGGTTTACTTGTCATGCTGGGAAAAAGGTCTCCGTAAATAAAGGCAAGTGGGATGTTTCAAAGGGCATTGAAGAAGATTTTATCTTTACCCAAAGATGGCTTAGAGAATGTCAAAGAGTTTTAACACCTAATGGCACAATTTGGGTTTCCGGAACATCGCATATAATTTATACAGTTGGTTCAGCTATGCAAGGATTGGGTTATAAAATATTAAATGATATCGCTTGGTTTAAGGTAAATCCTCCGCCAAATTTAAGTTGCAGGTATTTTACTCATTCTACAGAAACCATTCTATGGGCAGCCAAAAATAAAGACAGTCGTCACTATTTTAATTACGAGTTAATGAAAAAAACTAATAATAATAAGCAAATGCTTAGTTTGTGGTCCATTAAAGCCCCTGGTTTTGCAGAGAAGATATATGGCAAGCATCCTACTCAGAAACCAATAGAGTTATTAGATAGAATTGTAAAGGCTTCAACTCGGTCAGGAGATGTAGTTTTAGATCCTTTTACAGGTAGCTCTACTACTGGTGTTGTGGCCGCGAAAGAAAAGAGGCAGTTTATTGGGGTGGATTTGGAAAAAGGATATCTTGATGTATCTATAAAACGGATTAAAGATTTATGGAAAACATGAAAACCTGGTTAATGCTATGAAGATCATCACTCGCGCAACAGCAATAAGTAATTTAAAGAATTATATTGGACAAGATTTAAGAAAGTTAGCTTTAAAATATGGCGTTACTACTTATGAGACCGGTAAGCAGAATAAGGGATGGAAAGGTCTAATCTTAGAGCGTTTGGCTGGGTTGGAAGTAAATGTTTCCAAAGCTCCTAATGGTCTTACCTATGAATTAAAATCTGTCAGTTTTCATTATGTGAAAGATAGGCTTGTGCCTAAAGAAACGATGGCTATTACTATGATTAATCCTGAAGAATTAAAAGCGAGTTCATTTTTTGAAAGCCATTGTTGGTCGAAACTTAAATCAATTATTTTCTGCGCTGTAAGGTGGTATGGAAAGAATTCAGAAAGGGCCGAATTATTAGAGGTTACGAGTCTGGATTTCTCCAAAACAGATGAACTTATTTCAGAAGTTAAAAGTGATTATGATTTTATCCGAAATAAGCTTATTACCCAAGGGTTTGGGAGTTTGACCGGGAAAGATGGTAAGTGGATACAGGCGCGGACAAAGGGATCGGGGCACGGTTCAAAAACTCGCGCGTTTTATGCGCGTCCAGTGTTTATAAAGAAAATATTAGGAATCTAAAATAACATAAATCATACAGGGAGCCCTTTATGGGTTCGAGTACAGAATATTATAAGGCAACTCTCCAAAAAATGGGGGGTTGTTTTTTTGTTAGTCGAACCTGATTGTATTAATTATGAGGTGTTGATAATTATGAATCCAAAACCACCTAGTAGAATTGGTAAAACAACTCGCAGGGCAAATATTGATGGGAGTCCCATGGTTTATACTGTTTTGGACGAAATCGTACACATCCCGCGTAGCAATTCAAATAAAGCAATTTATCTTCAGATGCTTCAGTTTGAAGACGATGGACGAAAAGAAATGAGGTTGTGTTATTATATGATTGGCTATAGGCCACGAGGAAAGGGTAAGTGGCTCTATGGTCAGTTTGCTCCAATGATTCAAAGAGAAGACTTTGAGCAGATTATGGCGAAAGCGCGTGATAAAGGTTGGATATCTTGATAGTCCCGCAAGCATTCTATTTTCTAAAACCAGGGGTGCTTTTGGGATTTAAATAATGGAATTTAAGCTAAAGACCGAGTTTATTGAGCTGGATAATATGCTAAAGGTTTTGGAACTCGTTGCCAGCGGTGCTGAAGCCAAACAGCAGATCCAGGCGGGTTTGGTTAAGGTGAATGGGGAAGTTGAATCACGTGTCCGTCGGAAGCTGCGCTCAGGAGATTGCGTGGAGTTTGGCGGAAAGAAAATAGAGGTTATATAAGTAGCAATACGCCCGCAGATGCAGGTATTCAATGCCCTTCGCCTAAACACTCAGAAGATTTCTGCGAAATCTTCTTCGTAGGCTCAGGATTAATTCGGCCGGATAACTTATGTAATGCTTGCACTCCATAAGTTATGGCCTCATTAACAAAAAAGCCCCGTCTCTTCCCGGGGTTTCTTTGTAGGTGATAGGCCTAATAGCTCCCGCTATCGTTCCTAGCCTCCTTGTTGCATGTTCTGTTTCCTAATGCAACCTAAGTATGCCACATAAATTGGAAGTTTTCAAGTACCCCTAAAAAATATTTTTGGGCGGAGTTTTTGGTTTTTATAGTATAATAAGCTCATGCAAGCTACGTCCATTCAATATCTTAAGGGAATCGGCCCCAAAAGAAAGAAAAGTTTTCTCGATAGGGGGGTCAACACTATTGAAGAGCTGCTTTATTATTTTCCCCGGCGCTATGAGGACCGCACAAACTTTTCCAATATCTCAGAGCTTAAAGAAGGAGAGGTCTATACCATAAAGACCCAGCTCTTAGCCGGCGGCCAGCGCAACTCCTGGCGCAGGCGTTCGTTCAGCATAACCGAGGCAGTACTGGCGGATAAAACAGGCAAAATTAACTGTGTTTGGTTTAATCAGCCCTACCTGAAGGAGTATCTTAAGCCCGGGATTTCCCTGATCCTTTACGGCAAGGTTGAAATATATAATGGCAGGATGCAGATGAATAACCCGGAGTTTGAATTTCTTGATAGCGAGGATGAGGATTCATTAAATGTAGGCAGGATTGTGCCGGTTTATACCCTGCCTAAAGGTTTATCTCAGCGCGGCATGCGCCATCTGATTAAGGCTGCTCTTGATGAATTTATGCCCAAGGTTAAGGATTATCTTCCTTTTGATTTGCGCAGCCGAAATAATCTGCTTAACCTGGCCCAGAGCCTTATAAATATACATTTCCCTCAAGATCTTGCTTTGCGGGAACAAGCGCTTACGCGTTTAAGTTTTGAGGAGTTTTTTATTTTTCAGCTGCCGCTTGTTTTAAGAAAACTGAAGCGTAAAGAGAAAAAGGGGATAAACCACACTGTTAATGGCAAACTGATTGAGGATTTTATTACCCAACTTCCTTTTAAGCTGACCTCAGCGCAGCAAAAGGTCCTGGAAGAGATAAAAACAGATATGGCATCTGCTCAAGTTATGCAGCGGCTTTTACAGGGAGATGTTGGTTCAGGCAAAACTGTGGTGGCTACCCTGGCTTGTTTGATCGCTATTCAAAGCGGGTATCAGGCGGCATTTATGGCACCGACAGAGATACTCAGCCGTCAGCATTATACCAAGATAACCTCTCAGTTAGCTGGTTTGACTTTTAACGGGCGTAAGCTGGCCGTGGGTTTATTAACCGGCCAGGATAAGGAAAAAGAGAAGATATATCAGGAGATTAAAGAAGGTAAAGTCGATTTGGTTATAGGAACGCATGCCCTTTTGCAGGAGGAGTTAAGATTTAAGAATTTAAGTTTTATCGTAATTGATGAACAGCACAAATTTGGCGTCGGACAAAGAGCGCTTTTGCCCAAAAAGGGAAGCAACCCGGATGTATTGATTATGACTGCTACACCAATCCCGCGCACTCTGGCGATTACGCTCTACGGCGACCTGGATATCTCGGTAGTTAATCAACTGCCTGCCGGACGCCTACCCGTAAAAACATTGCATTTCAGCCAGGAGAATAAGGAGAAGGGGCTGGCGATTGCCAGGCAAGAGCTTAATTATGGCCGCCAGGCTTATATAATTTATCCGGTTATCGAAGAATCCTATGCTTTAGATATTGCCGGGGCAAAAAAGATGTTTGCCGAGTTAAAAGAAGGTTATTTTAAGGGTTTTAGGCTTGGGTTGGTCCATGGGAAGTTAAAGACAAGAGAGCAGGAAGAAACTATGCTTAAGTTTAGAAATAAAGGGCTGGATCTTTTGGTCTCAACTACTATTCTGGAAGTAGGTATTGACATTCCTAACGCAACTTGTATGATTGTTGCTCATGCCGAACGGTTTGGTTTAAGCCAGCTGCATCAGCTACGCGGAAGAATCGGCAGGGGGAGTCTGCAGTCATTTTGCGTGCTTATCTCTGACGCTCAGACGGATGAGGCAAAGGCAAGGCTCAAGGCAATGGTTTCATCAAGCGATGGATTCCGCATTTCTGAAGAGGATTTAAAGATCAGGGGGCCGGGTGAATTTTTCGGCAATAGGCAGCATGGCCTGGCAGAGCTAAAACTTGCTAACCCTCTTACCCAGATGCAGCTGCTTAAGGCAGCCCGGGAAGAAGCGATTAAATTGCTTAGCCAGGATGTTCGTTTAGAAGGGCGGCCGCATCAATTATTGAAAGAAAAGCTTTTACAGAGGTTCCCGGAGTATGAAAAACTAATGTTAATAGGCTGATATGCGTATAACTACAGGAAAATACCATAATCGAAAGTTATTTATGCCCAGGGGTATCCGTCCTACCCAGGATAAGGTGCGCAAGGCGATATTTGATATACTGGGGGATATAGAGGGGCTATCATTCCTTGAGCTTTACGCCGGCTCCGGAGCAGTGGGTTTTGAGGCGCTTTCCCGCGGGATCAGGGAATTGACTATGGTTGAGTGTAACCATAATTCCGTATTGGCCATAAAGAAGAATATCTCCCTGCTTAATGCTACGGATTGTAACCTGTATTACTTGGACGCAGAGAAAGCGATTAAACTTCTCTGCCGGGACAGGAAGAGCTTTGATATCATATTTCTTGATCCTCCGTACCATGAGGGGATGGCAAAAAAAATCTTGCATACCCTGGAGGGTTATGATATATTATCGCCCAATGGTTTGATAGTAGCGCAGCATCCCAAGACAGAATTGCTGTCCGAACCCAGCCCAAAATTCAACCTGATAAAAGAAGCCAAATACTCCGATACCGTGCTTTCTATTTTCAGGAAGAAAGACTAACGATGTGTAAAGTGGCGATATACCCAGGAACATTTGACCCGGTGACTAACGGGCATATTGATTTGATCCGCCGCGCGCATGAGATCTTTCATGACGTAATCGTGGCGGTGGCGCATAATCCGCACAAGAATCCGGTTTTTAGCGTCGCTGAAAGAGTGGCAATGCTTAAAAAAGCTACCGCGGGCATGGATGGGGTAACGGTTATGCACTTTGACGGCCTGGTCGTGGATTTCGCGCGTAAAATGAAGGCTAATGTCCTGGTGCGCGGAGTGCGTATGCTCTCAGATTTTGAATACGAGTTTCAGATGGCCCTGACTAACCGTAAACTGGCCAGCGACATTGAGACGATTTTTCTCATGCCGCATGAATCCTATAGTTATCTTTCAGCAAGGTTGATTAAGGAGGTCTCTAGCTTAGGGGCGGACCTTTCAAGCCTTGTTCCGGATTTCGTGGGTGAGGCTTTAGAGAAAAAATTACGTAGAAAAAAGTGAAGATATTTATCAACCAGGTCCCCGTAGAGGGCCTGTTATTAGAAGCAGAGATTCAACCGGCGGAGCTTGAGCTTGAGACCGAGCTGATCAAGTTTCATTCCAATTTGAAAATTAAGGCGCTTGTTTCGCGGGTGATCAGCGCGCTAATTGTAGAAGTGAAGCTGCAGGCGACTCTTGCTGCGGCTTGTTCCCGCTGCCTTGAGGAGTTTGAGTGGCAGTTAAATAAGGATGCGCGGCTGAGCTATTCTATTGATAGCAGCGCCACCTTTATTGATTTAAACCCTGAAATAAGAGAAGAAATTATATTAGATTACCCCATAAAGCCCCTATGCAGCTTAAACTGCAAGGGACTTTGCGCAAAATGCGGTAAAAACAAAAACCAAGGAGGATGTAACTGTGGCTCTACCTAAGAGAAAACATTCAGCGCAGCGCGGACGAAAGCGTCGTACGCACTGGAAGATCAAAAAAACTACTTTAGTTCCGTGCCCGCAATGCAAACAGCTGAAACTTTCCCATCGCGTTTGCCTGGTCTGCGGGTATTATGATGGCCGTCAGGTCATTGAAATTAAGATTAAAGAGAAGAAGAAAAAAAAGTAAGCACCTTAGAGGTTTTATTTAGCGAAATACTTACGAGCGCAGCGAGTAAGTATAGGCACCTTAGAGGTTTTATTTAGTGAAATCCTTGCGCGAAGCGCAAGGGCCCCAGAGTTTGATAAAGTAATATTTAGGAGACAACAGGATGAAAATAGTCGTTGATGCTATGGGCGGAGACCACGCGCCTGATGTAGTTGTTGAAGGCAGCCTTTTGGCGGTAAAAGAATACGATGTGGATGTAATCCTCGTAGGAGACCAGCCCAAGATCGAGACCCTTTTAAGAAAATTTAAGTATACCGGAGACAGGATTAGTATTCAGCATACCTCTGAGGTAATCGAGATGTCTGAATCCGCCGCTACCAGTATCAGGAGAAAAAGAAATTCTTCTATTGTAGTCGGTGTTAATCTGGTAAAAGAGGGCAAGGCAGACGCTTTTTTCAGCGCTGGCAATACCGGGGCGGTAGTTTGCGCCGGAACTTTAGGTTTGGGGCTTCTCCCAGGTATTGAACGGCCGGGTATCGGTATCGTTACCCCCACTTTAAAAGGCAATTCCCTGATTATTGATGTCGGAGCCAATATTGATCCTAAACCTACTCAGCTGTTGCAATATGGGATTATGGCGGATGCCTATTGTAAAAATATTTTAAATAAGCCTAATCCCAGCGTAGGGTTGTTAAATATCGGCGAGGAAGAGAAAAAAGGCACGGAGTTTATCCGCGAAGCTTATGAACTTTTGGGAAAGAGCAAGCTTAATTTCATCGGCAACGTAGAAGGTAAGGATCTTTTTAGCGGAAAGTGCGATGTTATTATCTGTGATGGTTTTGTGGGTAATGTGGCTTTAAAGGTTTCCGAGAGCGCGGCAGAGGCAATGCAGAAATTCCTGAAGCGGCATCTTCTAAATAGTATCTGGGGTAAGATCGGTTTGATTTTTATGATGCCCAGCCTCAAGCATTTTAAGAAAGAGATTGATTACGCCGAGTACGGCGGAGCGCTTTTATTGGGAGTTAACGGTGTGGTGATTATCGGGCATGGCCGTTCAAATAAAAGAGCGATCAAAAATGCCATCCGGGTTGCCAAGGAGGAGATTGAGCGCCAGGTTAACGCCAAAATTCTCGAAGCACTTAAATAGAAGGATTTGATTTGAAAAAAGTAGGCATTATCGCGGTAGGCGAATACCTGCCGGAGAAAATATTAACTAACTCCGATCTTGAGAAGATGGTTGATACCTCTGACGAGTGGATTACTACCCGCACCGGTATAAAAGAACGGCACCAGGCGGCAGGCGGCCAGGCCGCTTCAGATTTAGCTTTTAAGGCCGCCGAACAGGCTTTAAAAAACGCCAAGCTTAAAGCCGAAGATTTAGATCTTATTGTGGTGGCGACAATCACCGGTGATATGCCTTGCCCTTCAGTAGCCTCTATCCTGCAGAATAAGCTGGGAGCAAGCAGGGCCGCTAGTTTTGATATTTCCGCTGCCTGCGCGGGTTTTGTGTACGCGCTTTCTGTTGCTCAGCAGTTTATCGCCTCATCTACCTATAAAAACGCGCTGGTCATTGGTGTTGAGGTTTTAACCTCTGTTACCGATTGGCAGGATCGCAATACCTGCGTCTTGTTTGGGGATGGCGCCGGAGCCGTGGTTTTATCAGAAATAAAAAATGGCAAGGGGATTATTTCCACCTATTTGGGTTGCGATGGTTCAAGATTAGGTTTATTAAATATACCTGCCGGAGGCTCAGCTAATCCGGCGACTACCGAGACTGTAAGAAATCGCCAGCATTATATCAAAATGCAGGGCAATGAATTATTTAAGATCGCGGTCAATACTATGACTAAAGCAGCTGAAACTGTTTTAAAACAGGCGGGTATGACTTTCGCTGATGTGGATTTAATTATACCTCACCAGGCAAACGCGCGGATCATTATGGCCGTAGCTAAGAAGTTAGGTATTCCTGAAGACCGGGTATATTTGAATATAGAAAGATGCGGGAATATGTCCAGCGCTTCCACGGTTACCGCGCTTTGCGAGGCAGTTCAGGAGGGTAGGGTTAAAAAAGGCGACATTATTCTTTTGGACGCGTTCGGAGCGGGTTTAGTCTGGGGCGCCTGTATTATTGAATGGTAGGTTTTCTTTTCGCCGGCCAGGGCAGCCAATATGTAGGTATGGGAAAAGATTTGTATGAGTCTTTTCCTGAAGCGCGTAAGGTCTTTGACCGGGCTGAAGAGCTTCTGGGTTTTGAGTTAAAGAAGCGTTGTTTTGAGGGCCCGGAGGAAATACTTAAATTAACTAATGTTTCCCAGCCGGCAATTGTTACAGCGAGTATTGCGGCTTTTGAGGTTTTTAAAACAAAGTCAAATCTTGTCCCTTCTTTTGCCGCTGGCCTAAGCTTAGGCGAATATTCCGCTTTAATTGCCGCAGGCAGCTTAACTTTTGATCACGGGATCCGCTTGATACAAAGACGAGGCCAATTAATGGAAGAGGCTTCCAGAAAACATCCCGGGAAAATGGCCGCGGTTTTAGAGTTATCCGCAGAGAAAATAAAGGATATTTGCCTGAAAACCGGGGCGCAAATCGCTAATTTAAATTGCCCGGGCCAGATAGTGATTACCGGAAAAGCGCAAGCCGTTGATCAGGCAATGGAGTTGTGTGTTCAAGCAGGGGCAAAAAGAGTGATTCCTCTTGAGGTTAGCGGAGGATTTCATTCTTCCTTAATGCTTGAGGCCTCGGTAGGATTAAAGCTTGCTCTGGATAATGTACCGATTTCTGAACCAGGGGTAGCTGTAGTGAGCAATTACACCGGCAAACCGCAATATAAAGTTGGCCAGATAATAGAAAACCTGGTTAATCAGATAAAGGGTTCAGTAAGATGGGAAGAATCAATGCGTTTTATCCTATCTGAAGGGGTAACTGATTTTTATGAATTTGGCCCGGGAAAGGTTTTAAAGGGGCTGATGCGCCGTATTGACAGTAATGCGAAGGTTATAAACATAGATAAAGCGGCGGATATGGAGCAGCTGGCTAACACCCGGCGTTGACAGTCACCCGACGCCAATATGTATTGCGTCGGTGTGCGCTATGTAGCGCAAGCGGCCGGTGTACCCCCGTGGGTAAGGAGGATAAGATGAGGCTAAAAGATAAAGTAGCTTTGGTAACCGGTGGAGCAAGAGGGATAGGCCAGGCCATTGCCATGACCTTTGCCAGGGAGGGGGCGGATATCGTGGTAGCTGATGTAAATTTAGAGATAGCCCAGAAAACCGCTCTCGAGATTGAGGCTTTGGGCCGTAAGGCCTTGGCTTTAGAGATGGATGTGACCAACTACGAAAAGGTGGAAGAGGGCATAAATAAAATTCTTGACAAAATGGGAAAGGTTGATATATTAGTTAACAACGCTGGGATTACTAAAGACAATCTTTTGCTTAGAATGTCCCAAGCGGATTGGGATGCGGTGATTAATGTCAACCTTAAGGGTACATTTAACTGCATCAAGGCTGTAACCCGGCCGATGATAAAACAAAGAAGCGGAAGGATTATCAGCATAGCTTCGATTATCGGTTTAATGGGCAACCCTGGCCAGGCAAATTACGCCGCTTCAAAAGCGGGAATAATTGCTCTTACAAAAACAGTAGCTAAGGAGTTAGCCAGCCGTAATATTAATGCTAATGCCGTAGCTCCCGGATTTATCCAAACAGAGATGACCGCCAAGCTCCCTGAGGATATAAAGAAGAAGATGCTGGAGGCAATACCTTTAGCTAAACTTGGAACACCTCAGGATGTAGCTAATACCTGCTTATTCTTGGCTTCTGATGAGTCAAGTTACATAACCGGGCAGGTAATAACGATTGATGGCGGCATGGTCATGGCGTAAAGTGGAGGGGATATCCCTCGCTTAAACACTTGAAAATTTCGTAGAAATTTTCTGCGTAAGCTCGGGATTAATTCGCGTATTAACTTACTCATACTGCGTATTCGTAAGTTAAGCGCTCATTTAAGGAGGAAAAAAGAATGGCAGTACAAGAGAAAGTAAAATCTATCATAGCGGAACAGTTAGGTGTAAAGCCCGAAGAGGTAACTCCTGAGGCGTCATTTGTTGATGACTTAGGCGCGGATTCA
>Ga0172368_10003048_pt1 | contig 20669 bp, 17 predicted proteins | sample Lak11m_FD_114540 | JGI IMG/M metagenome (GOLD analysis project Ga0172368, IMG submission 114540) | Freshwater microbial communities from Kabuno Bay, South-Kivu, Congo - kab_022012_11m | ecosystem: Environmental > Aquatic > Freshwater > Lake | place: Democratic Republic of the Congo: South-Kivu...
CAGCGCGCGAAGGTCGGAAGCCGACCAGGCACGAGCCACGCCCTCGAGGACTTCGTCCCAGGACTGCGCCATCTCGGAGCGCCGCTGAGATCGGTCGTACGCGGCGTCGTGCATCGCCCGGACGCGCTGCTCCCGGACCTTCAGTGTTTCCCAGTCGGCGATCGTGTCCCCCTCGATCACCCGCAGCGTGGTTGTGCGCCCGACGACGGTCGTGAGAGCCTTCTCGATCGCGTTGCGATACTCGGCGGAGGTGAGATAACTTGCGCGGTTGATGATGCGTGACGGGACGCCCACGACGAACGTATCGGAATCCAGTACGAGGCCGTGGCTCTGTTCGAGCGTCTGCCACAAGCTCATCTGCATGACGCGGTCCTTGACCAGTGTAACGGCCTTGCGCCAGACTTCGTCAGGGGTTGGGGTGGACGTCGGCATGTGGGGTCTCCATCTCGTGGGGAATGTGCCGGTGCATTATACTGCACGCGACGGGGAGGGCAGTCCATGAGGCTTCTTGCCGTATCCGGAGCCGCGCTGGCGGGTGCCGTGCTGTGCTGCGGGCCCGCAGTACGCGCCGACCTGCAGGTGGACGGTGACAGACTGCGGGTGGCCACCGCCAACATCAGGCTTGTCTTCCAGGGCGGCGAGATAGCCGAGATCACGAATCGGCTGACCGGTGAGCGCGTCTCCTACGGACTGCAACGGAAGGACCCCCTCACCGCGATGCTGCGACTAGGCGGGACGGGAGCGCCCCTGCGGAGCGACGGCTGGAGACGGGGCCATGAGAACGCCGAAGGACGCGAGGCGGCGCAGACGGTTCTCAGGGATCTGACGCACACTGTCTGGCTGAACGTCCTTCTCGACAAGGACAACGACGATGTCGTAGTCGAAGCGTGGGGCGAATCCAGTCGCCCCGGCGTCTCAGGCTACAGGCTGGCCGTGCGCTCGCTGGACCTGACGGCGGGGAGTCTGATCGTTCCGACGAAGACCGGTCTGGAGTACAAGCGGGCGGACACGCGGTCGAGCCTCCGGTTTGAGTATCCGAACCACTGGCTAGCCCAGATGCTTGTGTGGCAGTGTGCCGAGGGCGGGGTCGTGTTGTACTCGCGGGACCGGGAGGACGCATTCAAGGCCGTCACGATGACGCGGCGCGGCGACTACGCGGACCTTGGTGTCGAAACACGGGCGAACGAACCATGGGCCAAGCAGACGAGCGTCCCGCACGCCCAGTGGCGGATCAACGCGTACAAGGGATCGTGGCAGGTTCCGGCCTCCGGCTATCGGACGCTTATGGGGTTCCTGGGGCCGCGTCCGGACGTGCCGGAGAAGCGCCTGTGGCCGAGCCAGATCACGACTGTTGAGCCTGTTCCCGAAGTCGCCAACGATGAGTGGCTGAGGGAACTGGCAGGTCGTCGTCCGCCGGCCCGGACGCTACTGCTCATGGGGAACTGGGCGGAGGGAGGTCCCCCGGACTACCGCATGTCGGACCAAGCTGCCGGTTTCCTGGCAAGGGCTCGCGATCGGGGCTTCTTCACGATGGTGACCGCGCGGTGTGACCGGGTTCGGAGCGACTGGCCCGGACTGCCAGCGCTGCGCGACGCGAGGATCCACGCGACCGCCGGCGACGGTGCCCAGGATGCAGGCACGGCGCTCATGAACCCGGCGTCGTCCGCGTGGCGGCGCGCACTGATCGCTCAGCTTCGTCAGACGTTCGGCGGCGAGAGGCCCGACGCACTGCTCCTCGTCGGAGCGACGTACGCTCCGTTGGAGGTGGATTCCGCGAGCGGTCGGAACGGCCTCGAGGGAAGCACCGCGCTCCTCAAGGATATCCAGGCCGCCTTTCCCGACCTGGTGCTCGCATCGGATGAAGTGAACGAGCGGGTCCTGCCATATGTCCGACTGGCGCGTCGCCTCCCCGCCGGCGACGCGACGGCACACGCGCTTACGTCGTACCTGTTCGGCACGACCCTGTTGTGGTTCTGAGCCGCCGCGATTCGAGGTGAAGAGCCCGGCTGAAGAACCTTCGAAGGGACTTGTGGTAGGCCGGGCGATCGGCGGCACCGACGGAGATATGCCAGGAGCCCTGCAGGATATGCAGTTCTTTGGGCTCGCCGGCTGATCGGTAGAGGATGTCAGCGTCCTCTGTGAAGACGAAGGGGTCCCTTCGCCCGTGACCGATGAAGACCGGGCGAGGCGCGATGCGCCCGATCGCCCGTGCAGGCGAGACGCTCGCGGGATCCGTTGGGAGCCAGCGCCGACCCATCCGCTCCGCCGGAGTCGTGAGAAGAGGGCCGAGGAAGCCGAGGAAGAACCTGCCGCGCGCTGCGATCGCACGGTCCAGACTTGCATATGCCCCCTGCGTCGCGACGGCTCCGATCCTGGGGTCCTCGGATGCGGCGAGGATTGCGGCCGAGCCGCCCATCGAGTAGCCGAACACGCCGATAGGCAGCCCGGCGGTCGCTTCCCGGGTCTGGAGCCAGTCAACGGCCGCGACGATGTCGAGACGCTCATCCGCGCCGATTGAGCTGACCCTGCCCTGACTTCGGCCTGCTGCTCGGAAGTCAAACAGCAGGAAGTGGCACGGCAGGTCGCGGAGCGCGCGCATGATGGGGACCGCCTGCGTCCGGTTGAACTGATGCCCATGGCAGAGGATCAAGGTCGCGCGCCCGCCGCGGGCTGGGAAGAGCCACCCCGAGAGCCGAAGCCCATCACGGCTGGTGAACGCAATGTCCTCATAGGCGCCCAGATCCTGGTCGGGCCGGTCCGGCACGCCGACGCGGAGCGGGTGCGTAGACCAGTAGGCCAGCACCCATGCCGCGCCAAGCAGCACGCAGAGGAGCAGGCCGGCCAATGAGGCCGCAACGGTTGGCCATGTGGCCTGCATCCTCGTCATGTGCCCGCGCAGGGGCCGCCGTCCGGATCGCTACCCGTAGAGCGGACCATAGGCCGCGCAGGCGCGATAGTCGGCCCCTTGTGGATCGAGCGCGCCGAACCGCGACCAGGCGGCCGGTCGCCACACATCGGATTCGGGGACGTTGTGCATGTCCACGGGGATCCTCAGCACCGAGGCCAGCGAGATGAGATCGGCCCCGATGTGGCCGTAGCTGATCGCGCCATGGTTCGCGCCCCACGTGTTCATCACGCTATAGACGTCCGCGAACGGGCCGGATCCGCTCAGGCGCGGCGCGAACCAGGTCGTCGGCCATCCCGGACTGGTCCGTGCTTGCAGCGCCATGTTCGCCTGCTCCGGCAGCTCTACGGTCCAGCCCTCCGCGATCTGGAGCGCGGGCCCGAGCCCCCTAACAAGGTTGAGACGGGCCATCGTGCACGGCATTGCGCCAACGGTCGTGAACTGAGAGGAGAAGCCTCCGCCGCGGAAGTACTCCAGCTCGGCCGGACACCACTGCGTTGCGTCGAGGCACGCCTGCGCCTCGGCCGGGGTGATCTCCCAGTACGGCTTCATCGCGGGGCCGCCGTTAGCCGTCTGCCGCCCGCTCGCGTCCAGGGCGGATGCGCCGGAGTTGATGAGGTGGATGATGCCGCCCGCTGCATGCCCGGTCAGCTTGTGGCCGGTTACGCGCGCGACGGCCTCCGGGCTCCAGAACGTCCGCACGTCGGAGAACATCTGCGCGGCACCTGTGAGGAGGTGCATCAGGAGCATGGTCGCGCCGTTCAGGCAATCGTTCTCGGTTGCCACGATGAAGGGCTGGCGGATCCCGGTCCAATCGAACGACGAACAGAGGATCGCCTCCAGGAAATCGCCGTTCGGCATATGGTCGGTCCACTGACGCTGTCCCTGGAAGCCCGACGCGAGCGCGTTATGCCCCTCGGCCTCCTCCTCGTAGCCCATCGCTGCAAGCTTGGGATTGCCCACCATTAAGTCGCGGGCGATGATGGCCATCTTGACGCAGGTTTCCCAATCGTGGTCCTTCTGCGAGCGGGAGCGTTGTTTCCCAGGCTTGTTGATGTCCGGCCCTTCCTTGCAGTTGGCCCTGACCCATGCCAGGGCTGTCTCGTTCTCTACCGGATCGAAGATGCCGCGTTCCATCCGGCGGATGAACTCGGTCATGTCCACCGTCTCGTTCCGCATGCCCAGATACGACTGGAAGAAGTCGTGGTCCACTATGGACCCGGCGATGCCCATCGAGACGCTGCCGAACGCGAGGTAGGACGCGCCGCGCATGGTGGCTGCCGCGAGCCCGGCGCGAGCGAAGCGCAGGAGCTTGGCCTGGACGTCATCAGGGATGGCGGAATCGCCTGCGTCCTGCACATCGCGGCCGTAGATTCCGAAGGCCGGGAGGCCCTTCTGAGCGTGCCCTGCGAGCACCGCCGCGAGGTAGACCGCGCCAGGCCGCTCGGTGCCGTTGAAACCCCAGACGGCCTTGGGGAGGAGCGGGTCCATGTCCATCGTCTCCGCGCCGTAGCACCAGCAAGGCGTTACGGTCAGGGAGACGCCGACGCGCTCACGCGCGAACTTCTCGGCGCAACGAGCCGCTTCCGAGACGCCCCCGATGCAAGTGTCGGCAAGGACGCACTCAACGGGCAGGCCGCAGGCGTGCTTCAGTGACCCGCTCAGGAACCGCGCCACGTTGATCGCCATCGCCATGGTCTGGGCCTCAAGGGACTCGCGCACTCCGTCGCGCCGGCCGTCAATGGTGGGGCGTATCCCGATCTTCGGGAGCGCGCCCCGGAGGCGATTGGTTGGGGGATTGTGCTGCATCTTGCTGACTCCTATCCTATGCGTGTCCGGCCTGCGCATCCGCGAGCGGCACTCACCGGCGGCCCATCAGGGCGTTGAGGATGAACGCATCCAGCTCCTCGTAGTCACGTGCCTTCACGAGGGCGCCCCACTCGTTGCGGTCTATCGTGGCGCAGACCTGGACCAGACGCTCAAAGGTGCGCTTGCTGTTGGCAAGGTGCTTGGTCGCTATCTCCGCCGGCTGCGTGCGCATGGCCTTGACATCGAGGCCGACCACCTCACCGTGCGCACCGTAGTCGTTGCGCACGAGTACGTCCACCGTGTTGAACGCCCTGCGGAGGTTCGCGCTGCCGAAGCTCTTGTCCTCGTCGAACTTCAGCCCATTCTGATCGTTCAGATGCACGCCCCACAGCTTGCCTTGCCACAGGGCGAACGCCATCTCATCCGACGGATCCAAACCCAGCAGAATGCAGTGGGCGGACTCGATGAGGGCGCCCACACGTGCCGGATCGTCGGTTCGCGCCGCAAGGGCGAGGAAGTGGCCCGTCGAAGGCGCGTACATCAGGTCCATTGGCTCGTTCGGCTTCATCTCGCCCATGATGCGGACCTGCGCGTCGTAGGCGAGGAGGGCGTTCAGGTAGTCCAGCATCCGCTGGTAGGCTTCGACCGGGTTCTTCGCCTCCCGTGTATAGGTCCCCTCACGCGCCGGCCAGAGCACGATCCGGTTCGTGGCCAGGGCGTTGGCAATGTCAATCGTCCGCTTGCCCCGGTCGAGCGCCTCGGCCCGGGCCTCGGGGCAGTTCGAAGTGATCGCGCCGTCCACGAACCGGGGGTCCTCCCACAGGCGCGGCGCCACGAACTCCACCTGAAGGCCCGCGCCGTCGCACATCTTCTTCACGCGTGCGGCCTCGGCTTCCACCTCGCTCGGGCGTACGGACATGGGCACGGCGTCGTCATCGTGGAACTGGACGTAGTCGAAGCCCAGGTTCCTCAGCAGCTCCAGTTTGCGAGCGAACGCGACTGAGGGGCGTACTGGAGGCCCGAACGGGTCCTCGCCGGCGTTCAGGTTCCAGACGCCTGCGGAGAACGCAAACTGAGTGTTCATGGCTATTGCTCCCTTGGGTTCATGGCTAGGTGTGCACAAAGAGCGGCTTCTGGGCGGCGGCCATCTCACTGACGAGGCTGACCTCCGCCTGCGACATCGGCGTGAAACGCTCCGCGATCTGAAGGGCCACTTCGAACAGCCCGGGATCGCCGGGCGGCACTGCCGCCCCGATGGGTAAGGTGAGCGCCCACCGCAGCGCAGTCTCGGCGTCGTCGGGCGCGTCGAAGGGCTGGTACCAGCACTTCGGGTAGGGCCGGTGAGAGCCTTCGGGCCATGGGCCGCGTGCCATGGCCTTCAGAGCCAGCACAGTTGCGCCTGAAGCCTGGGCCGCCTCGATGACCTGCGGGCCGAAGTTGCCGACGTAGTAGGCCGGGTACGAGAGCGGGAACAGGACCGAGTCAAACCGGAACTGCTCGAAGCAGTAGAGCGCCGCCTCGACGGAATGGGAGGAGAAGCCCAGGTACCTGGTCAGGCCCTTCGTCTTGGCCTCGATGAGCGTCTCCATCGCGCCGCCGGGCGCGAAGCATGCTCGGGCATCATCAATGCTCTGGAGCCCGTGCATCTGGTACAGGTCGAAGTGATCGGTCCGCAGCTTGCGAAGCGACGTTGCGAGCGCGGCATCGGCTTCGGACTTGATGCGCTTCTCGGTCTTGCACGCCAGGAACACATGGTCTCGCAGCCCGTTGAGAGCCGGGCCGAGGCGGTCCTCGGCATCGGCGTAGGTCGGCGCGACATCGTAGTAAGTCACGCCGCGATCGAAGGCGTCACGCACGATGCGGTTCGCCTCCTGCTGATCCATGTTCGCAACCACAATGCCGCCGAGGCCGATGAGGGAGACGCAGTCTCCCCCGGCGCCGTAGGGTCTTGTCTGCATCGGTCATACTCCGCGCGGGGCCGGTTGGCCACGTCTGCCTGCGACGTCGCCCGGGGATCCCGTTCGTTCAGCCACCTATTCGTCGGAACAGGGCCGGCGTCCTTCGGGCGGCGCCTGAATGTGGACAGCTCGCGCCAAGGTATCGTAATGTGGGAGGACGGAATGGGACGGGTTGTGGATTTGAGGAGTGACACGGTAACGAAGCCGACGCCCGCGATGCTGCGGGCGATGTCCGAGGCCGTGGTCGGTGATGACGTTCTGGGTGATGATCCCACCGTGGCCGACCTGGAGCGCGTCGGTGCGGAGCTGCTCGGAAAGGAGGCAGGGCTGTTCCTGCCCTCGGGCACGATGAGCAACAACGTTGCGATCAAGGTGCACACGCGCCCAGGCGACGAGGTCTTGCTTGACTGGGACGCGCACTCAGCACGCTACGAGGTCGGCGCGCCGGCGGTGATCTCGAGCGTCGTGATGCGTCAGTTCCGGAGCGACAGGGGCGTGCCCCGCGTGGACGAGATCGCGTCGTCCATCCAGAACGCCACCCTCCACACGCCCGGCACGGCCCTGATTCTGCTTGAGAACACGCACAACGTAGCAGGCGGCGCTGTGATCCCCGAGGCCGTGCATCGGGAGATATCTTGTCTCGCCCGTGAGCATGGCGTTGCCGTGCACCTGGACGGCGCGCGCCTCTTCAATGCGTCTGTCGCCGCTGGAGTTCCTGTGAGCCGGTTCGCGACACACGCCGACACGGTGACGTTCTGTCTCTCGAAGGGCCTCGGGTGCCCTGTGGGGTCGGTTCTGTGCGGCTCATCCGACCTCATCGGCAGGGCGCGGCGCGTGCGCAAGATGCTCGGGGGCGGGATGCGGCAGTCGGGCATTCTGGCCGCTGCCGGGCTCTACGCGCTACGGCATCACGTGGCCGATCTGGCTGATGACCATCGGCGCGCGCGCGACCTCGCCGAGGCGCTGACAACGTGCAGCGGCGTGACCGTTGATATGGCGACCGTTCAGACGAACATGGTCTACTTCACCACGGACGCCCCGGCCGATCGCTGGGTGGACGGCCTGCGCGAGCGCGGCGTGTGGTGCCTCAACCTCGGGCCAACCCGCGTTCGTCTGGTAACGCACAGAGATGTAGACGACGAGGGGATCGAACACGCCGTCGGGGCGCTTCGCGAGCTGGCGCGGGTGGTGTAGGCTTCCGGGTCGGTCTCGGCGACCGACGAAGCCGATGGGAGGACGGGGCGGCGAAAGGCCGCCCCGTTGCACATCAGACCGCGTACGTGCCGACTACGCGGGCGGAGCCGCGTTCCGGCGCCCGGCGCCTCTCTTCCGGGCCTCTTCGCGCGCCTTCTTGATGACGTTCTTCTGTTCGTCGGTGAGGAGCGCCTCGATCTTCGAGCGGGCGTCGGTCATCAGCTCCCGCGACTTGGCTCGCCGCTCCTCCGCCGGCAGCTCGCGCACCTTCTCGCGGATCTCCTTGACGATCTGCGCGATCTTCTGCTTCTGCTCGTCGGTGAGCTTCAATGCCGGAACGACCTGGAGAGGGATGTTCAGGGAGCGGAGCGCGGTGAGCTGGGGCGCTGCAGCTCGCAGAGCCTCCTTCTGCTCCGGGGTCAGGACGTTGTTGATCTCGGTGGAGGCTTGCTGGTTCAAGTCGCGCCGCTTCTGTGCCGCGGACGGGTCCGCCGCCGCCCCACGTAGGGGCCGAAGGGCGCGCAGGTCGTCCTGCAGTTTCGTCTGAATGGCACGGATCTTGGTGACCTGCTCGGGCGTGAGCTTGCACACCGTCTCGAGCAGCTCAACGGGAACCTGGGCGACCTGAACCTGAGCATTGCGCTGGCCCGCTTGCCGTCCGGCCCGCACGCCCTGAGCGAGCGCTGCCCCAGTGAGCAGCACGAGGGCTACTCCGAGCGCCGCCGTCGTGCCGGCCTTTCTGATCCACATTCGTGTAGTCTCCTTCCCTTGCCTTTGTGATCGTGATGGACCATCATTACAGACGGATGCCCGAGACAGAGGTTCACATCTTGTCAACAACGTCCTGCGACCGGCGTGACACGGCAGTGGGCAAAACGCACATCGGTAGTGTGCGGCGCGCCGCGCGGTCCCGACGGCAGGCGGAACTCGACGCTCTCTGTCTCACGGGCGCTCCCGCTTACTGCGAGCTATCCTGTCGGTGCGCCGACAAGGCCGACAGAACGCGTGCGGCTCAGTGGGCAGCGCAAGCGACAGAGGGCGTCCTGCCCGGTTCGTACGGTGCGCGCACCTATCGCGGTTGCCTGACACGGGCGCTCTGCGCGCATCTGGCTGCGATGCTTTGCCCGGCCGCGATCCACGAGGAAGGCGCGCACCGCCATGATCGGTGGATCGGACTGGCGGCGGCATCCGCGTTGCGCGCGGATCTCGACGGCGCTGCGCGCCTCACGAGAGCCAGGCGCGACGGCCTTGCCGTTCTGGCGGAGGCGTGGGCTTCACAGCGCGAGGCCGTCGCGGATGTCCTCGAGCGATGGGCTGGACGCGACAGGCGTCGCGCCGCTGGGCGTATGCGGCAGGCCGCCGGCGTCATCAGGGAACAGGAACTGCCGCGGCTTGCCCCGATGCTGGACCTGCCCCGTCGCCGCCCGAAGACAGCGGCCCTCCGATGCACCGACGGCTTCGCGTCCGCTGCTCGCCGAACCTGCCGCCTGCTCGGCTCGGCGGCAACCGACCTGGCGATGCTGTTTCCCGCGCTGGCAGCCGCATGGCTCGGCTCGGGTCCAGGCGAACACGGGCCGGCGGCGCTTGGCGATCTGGTCTTTGTCGCACGGGCGGGCACATTGCCGTTGCGCACGCTGGCTTGCAGGGCTCTAGCGGCATCACCCGATCCGCTTGTTCAGGCGACGCTGCGAGAAGCGGCGAGAGAGTGGGACCAGGTCCTGGCCGGCACGGCACTGTGGGCTCTCGATGTGTGCCGGGACGCATCCGAACCCGAGCCGTAGCGGGTCGGACGGCCTCGTACCGCGTGGCCTCTAGTCGGGATTCCGATCTGCGATCAGCCGCAGGCCGCGGAACGTTAGGTCCCGCACGACGTTCGCTTCAGGGCCGATGCACCGCGCGAGCGCCTCGGCGTAGCCGCCGGTCAGGACCAAAGGCGGGCGTGCGCGAAGCTCATCGTGTATCCCACGGATGAGGCTTCGAAGCCCTCCGATCAGGCCATGCAGGACGCCGGCGCGGATCGCCTCGTCGGTGTCCCTGCCGAGTGCCCGAAGGACGACGCTCTCCATCTCAGAGTCTAGTGCGACGTCGGGCAGCTGGCCGGTGGCGGAGGCCAGGCATCGCGCGGCCGCCACGGGCCCCGGCGCGATCGCGCCCCCCAGCAGCATCCCGTCCGCATCAACGACCGTGACGGTGAGCGTCGTGCCGCAGCTCACGGCGATCACCGGACGGCCGAACAGCTCGGACGCGGCCACCGCATCGGCGATGCGGTCGGATCCCACGCATTCGGGGCGCCGCGTCGCAACGGTTATCCCGAGTCGCAGATCATTGCGGACCCACAGCGGGCCGAGGCCGCCGGGCACGGGCAGCCCGCTAAGAGCTTCCCAAATCAGCGGCCTGAGCCGTGGAACGACGCAGGATACGGCAACCCTCCGAACCATCGCGTTCGGCGCCTGAGCGATGGCGGTCGTGGCGAGCCCTGCAAGATCGGAAGGCGTCACGCACCGGTCGGCGGGCGCCGCAATCCGAGACAGCACGGCGTGGGGCGATACGACGCCCATCTTGACGAGCGTGTTGCCGGCGTCCACCGCGAGGATCATGGCGGGATGGTACCCGTCTTCCGACGAGACCCCTCTGGTGCGTGACCGGATTGGGGATCGTTGGGGCGATCAGTCGCCCTGGCGGAGCCAGATGGTAGGCCGCGCCGGAGAGGAAGCGGTGCGGCGCCAACGTGACTGACCCCGTCGTTCCCGGCCGGGAGGGCGCGGCTCATGCCGAGCCGTCGAACCGACGGCAGACCGTGGCTGGGCAGGAGCGTGCCCTCCCGAGTCACTTCGCAACCGACCCAACGAACCTCGCGCGCACGGGCACCCCTCTCCCTCGCAGGACGTGCAACACGGCGCACCGAAGGAGCGTGTGATGCTTGGACCATCCACGGAAGCGCGGCGCCCGGATGTCGGAGATACGGCGCCACGGTCGGCGCTCTCATTGCGGGCGCTGGCGCTCGGCATGGCCATGGTGGGTGCAACGTGCGTGCTGGTCTGCTTCGCCGAACTAGTCGTAGCGAAGATCCAGATCGGCTTCCTTCAGCTTCCTCCGGTCGTTGTCGGCATGCTGGTGCTCCTGCTTCTGGCTCGCGCTGCGCTCGTGAGGCTCTCGCCGCGACTCGGGCTGGCGCGTCACGAGGTGTTCACCATCTACGTGATGATGCTGCTGGCATCAATGGTCGCATCACGCGGCCTGCTTCAGAAGCTCATACCGCTGCTGGTTGTGCCGAACTACGTTGCGACTCCCGAGAACAACTGGCAAGCGCTGTTCTTCAAGCACATCAAAGCGTGGGCGGTTCCGTGGGACCCGTCCGGCGGGCCGAAGCAGGTCACCTCCGCACGGTTCTACGACGCCCTCATAGCCGGCGAGCCGGTTCCCTGGTCTGTGTGGGTCGTGCCGCTCTGCGCGTGGGGCATCCTCGTGGCCCTTGTGTTCTTCGCCTACCTGTGCATGGCTGTGTTGCTTCGTCGTCAGTGGGCCGACAACGAGAAGCTCAGCTTCCCGCTGGCTCAGCTTCCCCTGGAAATGATGCGAGGAGGATCGGGCTCCGGATTCCTCGGGAACCGGATGACGTGGCTTGGGTTTGCCATCCCCGCTGCCGTTTTCGGCTTCAACGGGCTGCATCAGTGGTACCCGGCCGTTCCCGAGGTGGTGACCGACGTGGACCTGAACCGCTACCTGCAGACGCCTCCGTGGAACGCGGCGCTCTTCTTCCACGTGTTCATCTCGTTCGCCGCCGTCGGCTTCTTCTACCTTCTTCCGACCGACCTTCTGTTCTCTCTCTGGTCTCTGTTCCTGCTCACTCGGGTCGTTGACGTTGTCGCCGCCTCGTTGGGCCACCAGCCGCAGGTGATGCCGATGTACGGGTGTCTCACGTTCATCGGATACCAGATCATCGGATGCTACGTGGTCATGGTGGCCTACATGGCCTGGGCCGCTCGCCCTCACATTCGAGCAATATGGCGCTGTGCCTGGGGCGGAAACGTCGCAGACAGCGGCAACGAGCTTCTCGGATACCGTTCGGCGTTCTGGGGGCTCGTCGTGGCCGTCCTGCTCTCGGCGGGCTGGCTGGCCGCGCTGGGCATGTCCTACTGGCTGGCGCTCTTCGAGCTTGTGGCGCTTCTCTTCGTGGTAGCTCTTGTGATGGCTCGCTCGACCTGCGAGTCGGGCATGCTGATGACCGAGACCTCGTTCCGGCCCATAGACATTTTCCGGATGGTAGGGGACGTGCGGAACCTCGGCGCGGCGAACATCACCGGGCTGGCCTTCCTCGACGCTCTGTGGATGCGCGACCAGCGCGGCCTGGTGCTCACAGGCTTCCTGGATTCCATGAAACTCGGCGATGGCGTCCGCGTCAGGCGGCGATCGCTGCTCGGGGTCTTCGCTCTTGCCATCGTGACGGCGATCGGTGTTGCCGGCTACCTGCACATTGAGCTGCCCTACCGGATCGGCGCGAACCAGATGTATGCATATGTCTACAACGGCAACCCCGTGTGGTCGTTCTCCGATGCTGCGGTCGTCCTGAACCGGGACAGGCCGCCTCTGCCGTGGCTGGCCTCATTCAACTTCGTCATCGGCGTGTTGGTGACGATGGGCATCGTCCTGTTGCGCGCCCGGGCGCTCTGGTTTCCGATCCATCCGCTCGGATACGCGCTGTGCGGCACCTGGACCATGATGGTCTTCTGGTTCCCATGCTTGGTGGCGTGGCTGGCCAAGCTCGTCATCCTTCGCTACGGAGGAATGCGCCTCTACACGAGACTTAGGCCGTTCTTCCTCGGCATGGTCCTGGGCGAGTTCACGGCAGCAGTGCTCTGGACCGTCCCCTCCGTTTTCTGGCGAACGCCGACTCCGGCCTTCCCATGGCCGTAGGAAGGTACTGACATCCCGCGCACAAAGAGGAGTTCAGGCATGCCACGGTACGGCATAGCGGTGACGACGACTGCCACCTTTGAGCAAGCGATCGAGCGAGTGCGGGAGGCATTCGCTGCCCAGGGCTTCGGGGTCGTGACGGAGATGAACGTACAGGCCACGCTCGCATCGAAGATAGGCGAGGACATCGGCCCTTACGTCGTCCTGGGCATGTGCAATCCGCGCTTTGCGTCGCGGGCGATCGCCGGTGACCCGGACATCGGTGTCCTGCTTCCGTGCAACGTACTGATCGCCGGCGGCGACGGCCCTGTTCGCGTTGTCGCACAGGATCCCGCCCTCATGGTGGAGGCGACCGGCAACAGCGAGTTGCGACCGATCGCCGACGAAGTGCGGGGCCGCATCGTGGCCGCCCTGGAGAGTGTCGCCGCTTCGTAGCCGGGATTCTCGCGAATCTTGTCCCGAATGGAACCCATCGGGGCTTGACAACATAGTATTATAGCGATATACTGATGTTATCATGTTGCAGTCAAGGAGCCTGAAGCCCGTGGACAACCACACACTACTCGATATGGCGGTCCTGGAACAGGTGGCGCCGGTCATCCGCCACGCAGCGCACCCTCTCCGACTGAGGATCCTCGATTACCTGCGCGTGACGGAGAGGCCGCAACCGGTCGGCAGCATCGTCGAGGCCTGTGGCGCAGGCCAGGCGATCGTCAGTCAGCAACTGAGGATCCTGAAGGACCAGGGCGTCCTCAGTTCGCACCGGGAAGGCAACAACGTCCTCTACCGCATCGAGAACAGGAATGTGCTCCTTCTTCTCGAGTGCATTAGGCGCCACCAGGACGGCGGCTGCGGCTCGGCATCAGGCGACAAGGGAGGACGTGACAGATGACACTGGGAAGACGCGGACGGGTACTGGCCTCTGGGAAGTTGTGGGTCGGTTTGGCGGCGTCGCTGTCGGCGCTGTCGGCCGCAGGTTGGATGGTGGTTGCCCGACGTTCCGCGGCATCTGACAACGAAGCACGGCCGCAGCGTCAGTCCGAGGGCGCCAGGGCAGTCAGCACGGATGTCGCGGGCCGGGTGAGCGCTCCTGTCTGGATAGAGGCGACAGGATCAGTCAGGCCTGAGCTAGAGGCGAGCCTTGCGGCCAAGGTGATGGGGCGGGTCGTCCGCCTGGATGTCCGGGAGGGCGATGCCGTCGTGCAGGGCCAGCCCCTCGTGTGGCTTGATTCGCGCGACCTGCGTGCTGCCGTTCAACAGGCCGGCGCCGGCGCGAGCGCAGCCCGAGCCGGAGTGTCGGCAGCATTAGTGGCTGAGCGCATGGAGATCTCATCCAGTCAGGCCAGGATCGCCGCGGCGAAGGCGCTCGTCGCACAGGCGGAGGCGTCGGTATCCTCCGCACGAGCGCGGCTCGACCTTGTTCGCAACGGCCCGAGGAAACAAGAACGTGCGCAGGCGGCACTCGCTGTTGCGCAGGCGAAGGCCGACCTGGAGCTCGCGGAAGCCGATCACGACAGGATGAGCGCCCTGCTGGCTGATGGCGCGGTCTCCCGGCAGCAGATGGATGCAGCAAGGACGCGACGGGACGTTGCGCGGGCACGCCACGCGGCGACGGTCGAGGCCCGAAGCATGTCCGACGAGGGAAGCCGGCAGGAGGACGTCAGGTCCGCCGAGGAGGGGTTCCGCCAGAGCCAGGCAGCGCTTGACGCTGCGCGTCAGGGCCTGCGCCAGGCCGAGGCCGCGGCGCTCATGGCGAAAGTCCGGGCTGAGGAGGTCCGTGGCGCCAGGGCGCAGGTGAGCCAGGCGAATGCCGCTCTCCACATGGCGCGAACGACGGAAGACTACGCGGTCGTCCGAGCCCCGTTCGCCGGCGTCGTGGCCCGACGTCTGGCTGACCCGGGCGCGATGGCGACGCCCGGCATGCCTCTACTCGTCGTGCAGGGAGGGTCCCTGCGTCTCGAGGCGGTCGTGCCGGAGTCGGCTCTGTATGCTGCGCGCAGAGGCGCCCGTGCCGAGGTCCGCCTGGATGCGGTGGCCCACACGACGATGGACGGTGTAGTGGTGGAGTCCGCTCCGCAGGGCGACCCGACCAGCCATACGTTCGTAGCCCGGATACGCCTTCCGCAGACACCGATCGCCAGGGCAGGCATGTTCGGCCGAGCCCGCTTTGTGACGCGCAGGGAGTCCGCGCTGGCTGTGGCGTCATCTGCGGTCTGGGAGCGCGAAGGACTGCACTACGTGTTCGTGGTCAGCCCGGACCGGCGCGCCCAGGTTCGACTGATCACCGTCGGCAGAGAGCTGGCAGGGCGCACCACGGTGCTGTCGGGGTTGTCTGACGGCGAGCGCGTAGTCGTGGGGGACCGCGCGGGGCTGTCCGATGGCGAGAAGGTGAGGTTCTAGCGAGCTATGGACCGCACCACGCAGACGCGCCTCGGCATGGCCGGGCGTATGGCAGCCTCGTTCGCCAACAGCAAGCTCACGCCGCTGATCATCATCGCGTCGCTTGCGCTCGGGCTCTTCGCTGTGATGCGCACGCCGCGAGAGGAGGAGCCGCAGATCATTGTCCCGATGGCGGACGTGATCGTACAGATGCCCGGCGCCTCGGCCAGGGAGGTGGAGCGGCGGGTAACCACGCCCATGGAGAAGTTGCTCTGGGAGATACCGGGTGTGGAGTACGTCTACACGACTTCCAGCCCCGGCATGAGTATGGCGGTCGTACGGTTCCTGGTGGGGCAAAGCGAGGAACCGGCGTTCGTGAGGCTGCGCGAGAAACTGCAGGCACACTACGACATCATTCCGCCCGGCGCCTCGCCTCCGATCATCAAGCCGCGCTCCATAGATGATGTGCCGATCCTGGCGCTGACGCTGCACAGCCGCCGCTATAGCGCCCTGGAGCTTCGGCTGATCGCCGCTCGCATCGAGGACGCCGTCAAGCAGGTGGACGATGTGGCTGAGACGATGATCATCGGAGGACGCAAACGCGAGGTCCGCGTGACCCTTGATCGGGCGCGAATGGCCGGCTACGGGATCACACCCAACGCGGTGGCGGGCGCCTTGCAGGCCATGAACCAGCGGGACATGTCGGGTGCGTTCTCTCGCGATAACCAGTCGGTGGTGGTGCGGACGGGCGAACACCTGCAGACCGCGGCGCAGGTGGGTGCAGTCACGGTCGGCGCTGCGGGGGGCCGTCCCGTGCTGCTCCGTGATGTAGCCGATGTTGCGGATGGGGCCGACGAGCCAGGCAACTATGTGCTGATGGGGCGGGGCCCCGCTGCCGAAGCGGGCGACCCCGGTCCCTTGCGCGAGGCCACCGCGACTATCGGCGGCCCGGACCGAATGGAACCCGCGGTCACGATCTCCATTGCCAAGCGTAAGGGCAAGAACGCGATCGAGGTCGCTCATCGCGTGCTCGCGCGGGTGGACGGGCTCAGAGGGACCCTTATACCGGCAGATGTCGGCGTGAGCGTTACACGGAACTACGGCGAGACGGCGTCGGAGAAGTCCGGCGAGCTCCTCTTCCACATGGTGATCGCGGTGGTCTCCGTCACCGTCTTGATCGCCATCGCTCTGGGGCGCCGCGAGTCGGTCGTGGTGCTCGTGGCGATCCCTGTGACGCTGGCGCTGACGCTGCTGGTCTTCTATCTCTACGGCTACACGCTGAACCGCATCACGCTCTTCGCTCTCATCTTCTCTATCGGGATACTTGTTGACGACGCGATCGTGGTGGTGGAGAACATCGTGCGCCACTACCGTATGCACGGCGGCGAGTCGGCGAATCCGTTCCGGGTCGCCGTGCATGCGGTGGACGAGGTGGGCAACCCCACGATCCTGGCGACGTTCACGGTGATCGCGGCGATCCTGCCCATGGCCTTTGTTGGAGGGCTGATGGGGCCGTACATGCGGCCCATTCCCGTGGGCGCGTCAGCGGCGATGATCTTCTCGCTGTTGATCGCATTCATCGTCACGCCGTGGGCCGCCGTCAGGCTCTTGCGGGGGGAACTGAAGCACGCTCCCGGATCAGGCGGCTCGGCGCCCGACCAGGACGCACCGGACCCCCACGCTTGTGCGGACGACTGGACCACGAGGCTCTACCGCAAGATCATGGGCCCACTTCTGGCAAGACCGGTCATCCGTTGGTCGTTCTTTGGGGCTGTGGCGGTTCTGCTCTCGGGAGCGCTGGCGCTCGTGGCCCTCAAGCTGGTCACAGTGAAGATGCTGCCGTTCGACAACAAGAACGAGTTCCAGATCATCGTAGATATGCCGACCGGAACCACGCTCGAGCAGACTGCGGGCGCGACGCGCGCCCTGGGCGACTACGTGGGAACCATACCAGAGGTGACGGACTACCAGGTCTACGTAGGAACGGCCAGCCCGTTCAACTTCAACGGCCTGGTTCGGCACTACTTCATGCGTAGTCAGCCCAACCAGGCGGACATACAGGTGAACCTCGTCGGCAAGGGGGAGCGGAAGAGCCAGAGCCACGACATCGTTCGGCGCATCCGTCCTGAGATCGCGCGCATCGCGAGAGAGCACGGTGTCCGCGTGAAGGTGGCGGAGGTGCCTCCGGGGCCGCCGGTTCTCCAGACCCTGGTCGCTGAGGTCTACGGACCGACTGAGGATGCCCGGCTCAACGTCGCCCGCCAGGTGAAGGCCGTCTTCGAGCGCACCGAGGGTGTGGCGGATGTGGACTGGTACATGGACGATGACCGGCCCACCGTCCAGCTTGAGGTGGACAAGGAGAAGGCGGCTCTGGCCGGTGTGGATCCGGCGGCGGTGAATCGGACCGTCTCAATGATGCTCACGGGCGTGCCCGTCGGCTTGCTGCACGACGAATCGGCCCGTGAAGACGTGCCCATTCGAGTGCGCCTGTCGCGTGTCGAGCGGAGCGGGCTGGGTGAACTGGAACAGCTTGGCGTCGAGTCAAGATCGGGGCGCCTTGTGCCGCTGCGTGAGCTTGTGGAAGTACGGCATGTGCAGGCAGAGCGCTCCATATACCACAAGAACCTGATGCCCGTGGTCTACGTCACGGGAGACGTCGTTGGGCGACAGGAGAGCCCTGTCTACGCCATACTGGCAATGAACAAGGCCCTCGCCAAGCTGCGCATGTCCGACGGCAGCGGGATAAGCGTCCTGACCACTCATCGGCCGCCGACACAGGATGCGGCAGCCATGAAGTGGGACGGTGAATGGCATATCTCCTACGAGGTGTTCCGCGACCTCGGCATCGCGTTTGCGGCGGTCCTGGTCCTCATCTACATCCTGGTGGTGGCGTGGTTCCAGTCCTTCAAGACGCCGCTCATCATCATGGCGCCGATCCCGCTAACCCTCGTCGGCATCTTGCCGGCGCATGCGCTGATGGGCGCCTTCTTCACCGCGACCTCCATGATCGGGTTCATCGCCGGGGCCGGTATCATTGTGCGCAACTCGATCATCCTGGTGGATTTCATCGAGCTGCGCCTCAAGCAGGGCATGCCCCTCGACGAAGCGGTCATTGACGCGGGAGCCACTCGCTTCCGGCCCATGCTTCTCACAGCGGCGGCCGTGATCGTCGGATCGTTCGTTATTCTCTTCGATCCGATCTTCCAGGGACTCGCCATATCGCTGATGGCCGGAGAGATCGCCTCCACGCTGCTGTCGCGACTCGCCGTTCCCGTTCTCTACCACATGATGCGCCGCCGCGAGCTTGGCCGCCGGAACGAGCAGCCGGGCCACAGCCGGCGCCCACAAGCCGCCGATGATTGCCTCCGCACATCGCCGGCGCACGAAGGAGGTCAATGATGACCGTTGAACGCTGGCTCAGACTGATCGCCGGAGCGTTCGTGATGGGTACCGTCGCACTGGGGATGGCCGTGGATCACCGATGGCTCTACTTCACAGCGTTCGTGGGCGCCAACCTGTTCCAGTCGGCGTTCACCAACTGGTGCCCCATGAAGTGGCTGCTAGAGAAGCTGGGCGCCCGGCCCGAGCCTGCGACGCGTTCGGCGTCGTAGATCGGGAACCCCGACCGTTGCGCGTCGTCCTCAGTACGACGGACACTGGCAGCCAACCGTGGGGTACCTTGGCGAAGGGGGAACTGGGTTGACCGGGATCGGGGTCGCCGGCTCAGACGGGGACCTTGTCGCCCGGGCGCGCGCCGGTGATGACGGGGCATTCGATGCGCTGTTCCGGAAGCACTATGCGAAGGTCGTCAACTTCGCGCTGCGCTTGCAGGGGGACACGGACGACGCGGAGGACATCGCTCAGACCGCGTTCGTGCGCGCTCATGCGCATGTGGGACGGATCCGAGACGGTCAGGCACTGCTTGCCTGGCTCTACCGAACGGTCGTCAACATCGTGCGCGACCGCGCCAAATCGGCGAGCCGCAAGCCGCTCTGGCGCTTTGCTGACCTTGGGAGTACACGCACGGCTGGAGGAAGCGCGCCGGTCGAGGAGGTGGCCGACGACAGCCTGGACCCGAGCCGCCGACTGATGGCGGCTGAGCGTGACCGGGCGCTCGAACGCGCCATCGCCGAACTGCCGCTAGAGTTCCGTGAGCCGCTGGTCCTGCACCATCTGCAGCAGATGGACGTTGACGAGGTCGCGAGGGTGCTCAGGGTGCCCGTGGGAACGGTGAAGTCGCGGCTGTCGAGGGGACGGAGCCGCCTGAGGGAGGCCCTGGCGGGGTGGTTCGATGGCTGACCGGGACTCCGCAAGGAATGGCGCCGGCGTTGGGCTGGGGGTGATCCAATGAACTGCACAGAGACACGCGAGAGGATCGTGGCCTACCGCTCAGGGTGGCTATCGCCGGACGAGCAGGCGGCGTTGGCCGGTCACCTGGACCGGTGCGCCACCTGTCGCCGGCAGCTTGATGCGGATGCCAGGCTCTGCGAGGCGCTGGCGTCCCTGCCGGCTACGGAGGTGCGGGTCCCCGGCTGGGAGCAGGTCAGAGCCGCTCACACGGCGCAGCCTCCGGCGTTGCCGCGCTGGTTGCTCGTCCCGGCGTTCGGGGCAGCATCGGCGGCCGCGGCGCTGCTATGGCTCGTCGTCGTGGGGCCGCATGCGTCCAGGACGCCCGAGCCGGTCCCGCAAGCCGAGGCCTCCAGCGGGATCGCGCGTCAGGCGCATATGATGATGGCTGCGTCGGACCTTGGGGGCGACCCCAATAGGGCCATCGTAGCGTGGTATGCCGGTCTGCAGTCCGAGCGAAGCGCCACGGGCACAGGGACACACTAGGTGAGCGCCGCACGACGGCCTGCGATGGTTGCGGCCTGGCTATCGGCGCTGCTCCCGGCGCCGGCCGCGCCCGCATGGGGCGGTCCGTCGCCAGTGGAACTGCTGCGTCGGGCGCTCAACGGCTCGACACGGGCCTACAGCGGCGTGCAAGAGACCCGCGTTTACACAGACAGCGGCGCGACGGCGTCACGCGTGATTGTGCTAGGGGACGGGAGAGGAAGCTCGCGCAGGCAGTTCGCGACCGGTCCTGCGGCGGGCGTCGTGGTGGTCCAGCGTGGGTCCAGGATGTGGCAGAAACCCCCGGGCGGCCAGTACGTGCGGCTGCCCAGCGGGGGGGAAACCAATGCCTCTGAGGTCGTGGCCGCGTTGTCTGCCAACTACGGGCTGACGCTCGGGGATGGTGTGACCATAGCAGGGCGCCGCGCGACACGGCTCGCGATCGTACCCAAGCGGCCCTACAACCCCTCTCGAGTGCTGTTCGTGGATGTCGGAACCGGTCTGATACTCAGGGACCAGCTCTTTGCCCCGGACGGCGCGAAGCGGTCATCAACCGAGTTCGTGTCGCTGCGGTACGGTCCCCAGAGTCCCGGCAGTTTCGACGTACAAGGCGCGTCAGGACCGTCCAGTGCAGGAGGTGTCGGCCCGGACTCGTTCGTCGCACGCACCTCGGCGCAGGC
>Ga0172368_10003050_pt1 | contig 20667 bp, 16 predicted proteins | sample Lak11m_FD_114540 | JGI IMG/M metagenome (GOLD analysis project Ga0172368, IMG submission 114540) | Freshwater microbial communities from Kabuno Bay, South-Kivu, Congo - kab_022012_11m | ecosystem: Environmental > Aquatic > Freshwater > Lake | place: Democratic Republic of the Congo: South-Kivu...
ATTTAATGCGCAGACCGAGCAGTATGAAGACCTGACCAAGGCGGGGGTAATAGACCCGACAAAGGTGGTGCGGTGCGCATTGCAGAACGCGGCGAGCGTTGCGTCACTTCTTATTACGACGGAGGCGATGATAGCAGAGAAGCCGAAAAAGGAAGCGCCAATGCCGCCAATGCCGCCGGGCGGAATGGGTGATATGTATTAATAATAATAACGATAACAGATAAAATAAAAGGCCCTGCGATACTCTCGCAGGGCCTTTTTTAATTAAAACACCACTGAATGGATAACAGAGCTGATTTAAAACGGCACATCGCTTTCAGGCGGCCCCGCAGCGCTGTCATCTAAGGGAGGCGGCTCAGAAGATGACCGGTCTTTTTCCGCACTGGGAGAGCCGAGCAGCTGCATGCTTTGCGCTATTACCTCGGTGATATAGCGCTTTTTTCCTTCCTTGTCTTCCCAGTCGCGCGTCTGCAGGCGGCCCTCAATATAGACCTGTTTGCCCTTGGCAAGGTATTCCCCGCAGATCTCACCCAGTCGGCCGAAGGCAACCACGCGGTGCCAGTCAGTTTTTTCCTCTTTCTGTCCTTCCTTGTTGGTAAAAAAAGTACTGGTGGCCATGCGAAAATTGGTGATGGCAGTTCCGCTGCTGGTATAGCGAACTTCCGGATCAGCACCCAGCCTCCCCAACAGAATTACTTTATTGACTCCCGCCATAAGCAAACTCCTTTAATAGGTGAATCGGTAAATCGGTTAATAGGTGAGCTGGTGATTATTTTTTATTTTTCTATTCAATGAATTCACCTGTTAACCTATTCAGTGTTTTGAGTGGTTTCTTGGGGCACATTCTACAAGCTTGCCCGCCAAAGTCAAGGAGTTTGAGCTATCGGTTTTTAAACAAGCGGGAACGCGCGGTAGGCTTATTTTGGGATTGACTATGAAAATTTTATAAAGTAAACTTCAAAAATTATACTATTTGATTTATTTTGATTAATTTATGTTTATGTCAATCCGGCGTTCTACTGCCGTCTGTTAACTGACCATGGCCGCTGCAAAAAAACATCCATACCCTTGGCGTGAAATAGCAGGTATCATCCTGATCGGATTTTCGATTTTTACCGTCTGCTGTCTCATTACCTACGATTCCCATGATCCATCTTTTTTCATGGGATACTCGCGGATGCCGGTTAAAATTCAGAACTGGGGAGGGATTATAGGCTCATATATTTCTTCCTGGCTGTTTCAGATTTTCGGTATTACCGCTTTTTTAGTTCCTGTAGTGCTGCTGCTCAGTTCCAGAAAAATTTTATTTCCCACGCCCACGACTCCCAGCTTTTATCTGCAATGCGGTCTATGGGTCATTTTTTTTCTCTGTACGATAGTTTTTTTGAGTCTCTATCTCGATAAACTGCATGTCTATAACTATCACTTCCAGGCAGGGGGGCTGCTGGGTGATACCCTCTCCCGGCTGATGCTGAAATACCTGAACGTATTCGGCACTTATTTTACTGTGCTGCTTTCCGGCCTGCTTACGTTTATGGCCATCACCAAGATATCGTACGTGAACCTGTCAAAGCGTTTTGTCCAGCATTCCGTGAAAGGCGGCCAGAAAGTCAATCAGGTCATCAATCAGACGGTTAAGAAATTCGAGTGGCCATTCCTCAAACGAACGCAGCAAGAGAAAGAAGCCCCCGCGGAAGAAAAAAGGGAGCGTACCATCATTACCGACAAGGTGCTGTGGGATGATATGGAGATTGAAGACAGCCCGCCAGACATCCCGCCGCTACCTGAGATTGAAGAACCTGATATGGTTCAACCTGCCGCAGCGCGAAAAAAACAGAGCCCCGTAATCAGGGATGAGATCATCATAAAGCCTCACCATGAAGAAAAAGAAGCAGAAAAGATGACCTTTGAGCCCACCGTGCGGAAACCCGCAGGCACGCTGCAGCTTCCCTCTCTCAGCCTGCTCGATGCCCACCAGAAGGAGCGGGACGGCCGGGTGAGCAAGGAGTCCCTCAGAGAAGACGCGCAGATTCTGGTGCAGAAGCTCGAGGATTTTAATATTAACGGCAGAATCACTGAAATCAGTCCCGGCCCGGTTATCACGCGCTTTGAGTTTGAGCCGGCCCCGGGCATAAAAATAACCAGAATCGTGGGGCTGGCTGATGACCTGGCGCTGGCATTAAAAGCCATCAGCATCAGGATTATTGCCCCCATACCGGGGAAGGCTGCAGTGGGCATTGAAGTTCCCAATAAGCGGCGGGAGACGGTCTTCTTCAAGGAAATTGTTTCACGGGAAGAGTTTCTCGGTTCCGGGTCAAAACTTACCGTCGGACTGGGTAAAGATACCGAGGGAAAACCGGTGATCAATGACCTTGCCCGCATGCCGCACCTGCTCATTGCAGGCTCTACCGGCTCGGGCAAAAGCGTGCTGGTCAATACTATTATCTGCAGCTTGCTGTATAAGGCTATTCCCGATGAAGTAAAGTTTCTGATGATCGACCCCAAGCGTCTTGAGCTTTCCCTCTATGAAGGCATTCCCCATCTGCTCCATCCGGTAGTGACCGATCCGAAAAAGGCGGCCATAGCGCTGCGCTGGGCAGTGGATGAAATGGAGCGGCGCTATAAAAAACTCGCCGAGAAGGGGGTCAGGGATATTGTCCGCTATAATCAGAAAATTGCCGATGAACAGGGACGGCGCCCGGAGAAGAACGGCAAAAAGACAACCCTGGCTGCAGCAGAACAGCAGGCAGAGCAGGACCAGAAAATGCCCTATATCGTGATCGTCATTGATGAGCTGGCGGATCTTATGATGGTCTGCGCGCGCGACGTGGAAGTGCACATAGCGCGGCTTGCGCAGATGGCGCGGGCCGCCGGGATTCATCTCATCGTGGCCACCCAGCGGCCGTCGGTTGACATTTTAACCGGCACGATAAAAGTAAATTTCCCGTGCCGCATATCGTGCCAGGTTTCATCCAAAGTGGATTCCCGCACCATCCTCGACACCATCGGCGCTGAGCGGCTGCTCGGAAAGGGCGATATGCTGTTTCTGCCGCCCGGCAGCTCAAAACTGCAGCGTATACATGGCGCCCTTATCTCTGAAGAAGAGATTAGCAGGATTGTGGAGTTCCTCAAGCACCAGATGTGCCCTTCGTACGATGAATCTATTCTGCTTTCGGCTAAAACAGAGGACGCTGAGGCCGGGGACAAAGAGTTTGATGAGTTCTATGATCAAGCCGTGGCCCTTGTCGCGGAAACCGGCCAGGCATCAATTTCCATGTTGCAGCGCAGGCTCCGGGTGGGCTACAACCGGGCGGCGCGGATGATAGAAAAAATGGAAGAGCAGGGTGTGGTGGGTCCCAGCGACGGAGTGAAACCGCGCCATGTGTTAATCAGCAGATTATAACCGATACGGAAAGGCATCCCCTTGCAGATACCCATATCCAAGATAACCGCACTAATGTTCACAGCGACCATGCATCAGCGCCGATCTCATCGGCGCAGCATCACCGCGCTTCTTCTGCTTTTGTTTACCCTCGTCGCCGGCCGTGAAGTTTTTGCCGCGGGCACGCTGGATGATTGCATCCGCGGCCTTGAGCAGCGCTACCGGTCGATGCAGGACTTATCCGCGCGCTTCGAGCAGGAGACCTTGATCGGTTCCCTCAAGCGCGTGGAGAAGGGCGCGGGCAGGGTCTATTTCAAAAAAGGCGGCAAGATGCTGTGGGAATACACGCAGCCCGCTGTCCAGAAAATTTACCTTGATGGGAAAAATCTCTGGTTTTATCTCCCGGAAGACAAGCAGGTGCTGAAGAACGATATGTCCCGGATGCCCTCGGACATCACCCTGGACCTTTTTGCCGGCAAACTGAAAATAAAGGAAAAATTCACGGTGCGCATGGTCACCGGAGACACCCGGGCTGCGAACGATGCCATCGTGCTGCAGCTCGTACCCAAAATCGCGCATCCGAACTTGAAAAGCCTTACGCTCTGGGTTGACCGCAGGAATTATTACATTACCCGCTCGTCCCTGGATGATGAAATAGGCAACCGCACGCTGCTCACATTTTCCGCTACAGCGATTGATACGGGCCTGAGTGATTCGCTGTTCATGTTTACGCCGCCTCCCGGCGTGGAGATTTACGAGCCGCAGCCCATTTCATCACCAAACCCCTCACCGTAACCTGAACTTCCCATGTCTCAGGAATCTGAAAGCACCGTGCTGTCCCGTGCCGCGGAATTTTTCCGTTACCACGCTGAACTGAACAAGCTTCGGGAGTTCATGGAGAGCAGTGCGCCGGAAATTTTCCTCTCCGGACTTAAAGGCGCTGCGACGGCGTTTTTCCTATCGCTGCTGTTCCAGGAGCTGCGCCGGACCTTTCTGATTGTTACCGCCTCGCATGATGAAGCCCTGGAACTCTATGATGAGCTGGCATTTTTCAGCGGCCGGGAGGCTGCTGCCGGCAGTTATGAAGCGCAGGATATTCTGGTGTTTCCGCCCCTGGAAACCCACCCCTATGAGCATCTGGCAACACATCCTGATGTGAGCGGCCAGCGCACCGCGACCCTGTATCAGCTCTGCCGCCGGGACCGGCCGATGCTGGTCATAACCTGCATGGAAGGTCTGCTGCAGAAGACGCTGCCGCGAACACAGCTGCTGCGCGCATGCCGGCAGGTTCGTGTGAATGACGAGCCGGACCGGGACGAACTTGTCCGGGGGCTCGTAGCGTGCGGTTATACGCGGGTCAGCCTGGTTGAAGACCGGGGAGATATGAGCATCCGCGGCGACGTGATGGATATATTTCCCCCCGGCTATCCCCGTCCCCTGCGCATCAGCTTCTTCGGCGATACGGTGGAATCGATCAGGGGCTTTGACCAGGTCACGCAGCGCTCCGGCGCGGAATACCCGGAGGCGCTCCTGGTGCCGGTGAAAGAAGCGATCCTCAACCGGGAGACGCTTGCCGTCTTCAGGGACAGGGCGCAGGAGCCGTCCCAAAAAAAGATGTTCGCCGAGGGCCGGGGGAAAGCGTTTGCGGAAAGTATCGAGAGCGGCTTTTTCCCCGCGGGCATCGAATACAGCCTGTCCCTCATCTATCCCGGGCTTGAAACGCTGCTGGACTATCTTCCGCCCGCGGCCTGGTGCGTGTGGCGCGAAGCGGGAGCGCTTGCGGAGGCGCAGAAAAGCTTTCTCGATGGGGCTGCAAGCCACTACCTGGGCGCTCTTGAGGAGCGGCGCGCACTGTCAGCTCCCGAGGAGCTGTTTATCACCGAGGAGCTGCTGCGCGAGCAGCGCGCCGGTTTGCGCACTATCAGCACGGAAAGCCTGGAAGCGGCGCGGCCGCACGACGCGCAGGTTATATTCTCCACCGCGGCAAACGCCGATATCCGGCGGGATATGATCCGCTTTGATTCAGCCCAGGGGGCGCTTGCACCGCTGGTGGAAAAGATGGAAGCCTGGCGCGATGCGGGGAACCGGATTTTTCTCATCTGCCACACGCCGGGCCAGTGCCAGCGGCTGAAAGACCTGCTGCAGGATTACGGGCTGGAACCCCGCGTCTCAGCGGCTATCCAGGGGGTGGATGATTTTTTCATGATACAGCCCGGTGCTGTTGAGCTGAAGGTCGGCAGGCTGGCGTATGGCTTCCGCTACGAGCAGGGGCAGCTTATAATTATTACCGAGGAGGAAATTTTCGGGGAGAAAAGGCGGCACACCCCGGCGGCCCGGATAAAAGACGGCATTGAGATTTCAAGCTTCACGGACCTCAAGGAGGGCGATCGCGTTGTGCACCGGGACCACGGCATCGGCCGCTACCGGGCGCTGGTAACCCTTGAAACCGGGGGCATCCGCGGCGACTTCCTGGCCCTTGAGTACTTGGGGGGAGACAAGCTGTATTTGCCCGTGGACCGGATCAATCTCATCCAGAAATATGAGGGCGCTGAAGAAATACTTCCGCGTCTGGACAAGCTGGGCGGCTTTTCCTGGAAAAACGTGCAGAAGAAGGTGAAGGCCGCTGTCCAGAAAATGGCCAAAGACCTGCTGGATCTCTATTCCGCGCGAAAAGTGTACCAGGGACATTCGTTTGCCGCCGTTGACCACTACTACCGGGAGTTTGAGGCGGCTTTTGCCTATGAAGAAACCCCGGACCAGCTTGCGGCCATTGAGGATGTGATGCGGGACATGTCCGAGGCAAAGTCAATGGACCGGCTGGTCTGCGGCGATGTCGGCTACGGCAAGACCGAGGTTGCCCTGCGCGCGGCATTCAGGGCGGCTATGGACGGCAGCCAGGTCGCCGTGCTGGTGCCGACCACGGTCCTTGCCCAGCAGCACTATCAGACCTTTACTGAGCGGTTTTCCGCCTACCCGGTCAGGGTTGACATCCTGAGCCGCTTTCGCAGCGCTAAAGACCAGAAAAAAATTGTCGAAGGGCTTGCCTCAGGCACGGTTGATATTATTATCGGCACCCACCGCCTCCTGCAGAAAGACGTGGTCTTTAGTAACCTGGGCCTGCTGGTGATTGATGAGGAGCACCGCTTCGGGGTGAAGGACAAAGAGGTGCTGAAAAAAATGCGCAGGACGGTTGACGTGCTTACCCTCACCGCCACCCCCATTCCGCGCACCCTGCAGTTTTCGCTGCTCGGGATCAGGGACTTTTCCGTCATCAACACGTCGCCCCAGGACCGGCTGTCCATCAGGACCGTTGTCACCCGGTTTGACGAGACGGTGATACGCGAGGCCCTGGTCCAGGAGCTGCGGCGCGGCGGCCAGATATTTTTTGTCCATGACCGGGTGCGCTCAATTCCCGCCATGGCGCTTTTTTTAAAAAAGCTTGTGCCGGAGGCGCGACTGGGCATTGCCCACGGCCAGATGAGCGCCAAGGAACTGGAAGCGGCGATGATACAGTTTATCAGAAAAGAGGTGGACCTGCTGCTCTGCACCACCATTATTGAGTCAGGCCTTGACTTTCCGGCGGCAAACACTATCATCATCAACCGAGCGGACAAACTGGGCCTGGCGCAGATGTATCAGCTCAGGGGCCGGGTCGGGAGAGGAAAGCTGCGGGCCTATGCCTACCTGCTCATCCCCGGAGAAACAGCGGTCAGCCAGGATGCTGCCCGGCGCCTTGAGGCGCTTGCCGAGTTTACCGAGCTGGGATCGGGGTACCGCCTCGCGGCGCGCGACCTGCAGATACGCGGGGCAGGCAATATCCTCGGTCATGCCCAGTCAGGGCAGATTGCGGCCGTGGGCCTGGATATGTACCTGCAGCTGCTGGATGAGGCCATCCATGAATTAAAGGGTGAGAAGCTTCCGCCCAGAATTGAGCCGACCGTGAACCTGCCGGTGCCGGCCTACATACCGGAAGACTATATCGCTGATATCAACCAGCGCCTGGTTCTGTACAAGCGGCTCTCGCTGGTGCTCAGCGAGGATGATATTGCCGACATTGAACGGGAGCTCATTGACCGGTTCGGCGCGCTCCCCCGGCCGGCGGAAAACCTGCTGGAGATGGCACGGCTCAAAAGCCTGCTGCGGCGCTACCTGATTACCGCCGTCGAATACGGGGCCGGGCAGATTATGTTCAGCTTTCACCGGGAGGCGGAAGGCTCTTTGGATAAGATTTTATCCTTGGTTGCACAGGACCGGGAGCGATTCCGCTTCACCCCTGATTTGAAGCTCATGGCCCGGTACCGGGGAGAGCCGGGGGAGCAGATATTTGTTGATATTAAAAACATCTTGAAATAGAAAAGCATTCTGTGAGAAACTATGCCAGCGCTAAACACATACCACGAGGGGAGGGCAATACCGGCATTTCTACCCGCGCATTCTGAACCCCGGCCGGCAATCTTTTAAACCCTGTCACCATTGAGAAAAACATGGACCAGAGAGTGAAAAAACGGGTACTGCAATTACTGATATTTTTTTTCACGAGCTTTTGCGCTTTCACTGCCGAAGCTGCCGAGGAGCTGATCGACAGGATTGTTGCGGTCGTTAATAATGACGTCATATCGCTCTCCGACCTTAACCGGGCGATCGGCCCCATGCTGGCTGCCTACAGCCAGCAGAAAGGCCAGGCGCTGAGCGATGAAGAGCGCGGGGAACTGGTGAAAAAGGCAATTGATCAGCTGGTCGAAAAAAAGCTGATTGAGCAGAAAGCGAAAGAATTTGACATCAAAGTAACAGACAAGGATATTGACCGTTCGGTTGAAGAAGTCATGCAAAGAAACAACCTCACCCTTGATCAGCTGAAGGAAGTTCTGAAAAAAGACGGCTCCAGCATTGAGGACTATCGGAAGATGCTCAAGAGCGAAATCCTCATGTCAAAAGTGGTTGCCCGGGAAGTCCGCTCCAAGGTCACCATAACGGAAAAAGATATACAGGACTATTATGGCCAAGGGGTCAAGAGCCAGGATAAGCCGGGCGAGCGGGTGAGAATTCAGCAGATATTTATCGCCATAACGCCGGAAACGACGGCCAAGCAGGCGGAAAAGCTGACTCGGCAGCTGGAGGATATACGCGCAAAAACAGTGGCCGGTGAAGATTTCGGCCAGCTGGCGGTCAAGTATTCCCAGGATGCTTCAGCAAAAGAAGGCGGCGACATGGGATATTTCGGCCGGGGCGAATTGCTGCCGCTTATAGAGAATGCTGCATTCAACATGCAGGCCGGGGAGGTGAGCGCGGTTATCAGGACCCCGGTGGGGATACATATTATCAAGGTGGTGGAAAAGCAGGGCTCCAGCGAAGAAACCGCAAAGACGTATAACCGTCAGGAAATTGAGGACAGTCTCTACCGCCAGCAGGTGGATGCACTCTATCAGAAATGGATAGAGGATCTCAAGAACAAGGCGTATATAAAGATTTATCTGTAATTACGCTTGTCTGAAAACGGAATTTAGAAAACGACCGGTTTCATGCCTCGCAAGCCCCGCTTTGTAAGCGGGGTCAAGAGGCATGTATCGAAAAAGAATAATTAAACTCCGGGAAGCCCCGCCTTGTAGCGAGCTTCACTAATTTGGGTTTGTGCTGAATGAACCTGTCCTTAATTAATGGACATCATCTTTATAACTGCTTATGGGTAAGTGCGAAAAATTATTGTTAAAAATACTGCAAGGCGGTGCAGATGCAAACATCCTGTTTGATGACTTGCGCACTGTTCTTAAAAGATTGGGTTTTGAAGAACGTATTCGCGGCAGTCACCATATTTTTCGCAAACAAGGCATAGTAGACAAAATAGTATTGCAGCGCGATGGTAGTAAGGCTAAGGCCTATCAGGTGCATCAGGTCAGAAACGTCATCGTTAAATATAATCTCTCTGGAGAATAAACAATGTATAAATATGAAATAGTCATTTACTGGGAAAAGAAAGATAAAATTTATATTTCAGAGGTCCCTGAACTTTCAGGGTGTGCTGCACACGGTAAAACGTATGATGAGGCTTTAAGAAACGCCAAAAAGGCCATACAATTATGGATTGATACCGCCACAGAGTTTAACGACCCTATACCAGAGCCTAAAGGTTCAAAGCTTATGTATGCGTGACCAGGATTGTGAAGATCAGTGATATATTGCCCTTTTCCCCAGTCCCCTATCTATCGAGTTCTTCGTCCTCACTGCTCCGGTTCGACAAGCTCACCGCAGGCGAACTCCGAACTTCTATTGCCCATTGCCTTTAGCCTGTTCCCATTCACCTAATCATCGACTCACCCATTCACCAATATTCCGCATTACCCCTGGCCCCTCGGCCCCTTGAATCCTGGAGCCCTTCTTTTTAGTTTTTTCTTGACGCCCTTCACCCTTTTTACTATAGCTGATTTAAACGCAGGGTCTGATGCCTGTTGCCTTGTGCCTATTGACTTTTGATTTTTTTTGGTCACGAGTCACTTCTTGCCGAGGGCCCCATGTCACATCCAGATAAATACAAAAGCTTCTTGAATTGGAAACATTGCAGGGAGCTTTTTTATTTTGAGGAACAAGGTAACAGAAAATAGGCGCTGTCCCCATTTATTCCTGCAATGTTCTATGCCGCGCAAGCCTTACTAAAATCAGAGGGCATTAATGTTGTAAAGCATTCCGCTGTTGAATCAGCTTTTGGATATTATTTCACCAAACCAGGGCGAGTGGATGTAAAGTATCACCGCATGCTTATCGATGCCCGCAAAATCCGAGAAATTGCCGATTACGATCTTCAGGAAGAAATAGTCGAACCGGCGGTAACACTCAAGCTGGATGAAGGCAAGGCGTTTGTAGCGATGATAAAGAATTACTTTGAAACCGCGCAGTACAATAAAAACGGTGGCTGCCCCTAATTTTTTCTCAGAAGGGTTGCTGATATCGTTTCTTCAATTCCCATTGAGATGATTGAAAGAGTAGAAATTGACGATGAAGTTTTTGCGCTTCGGGATGCGTATCTTGAAGCGGGCATTGTCAGCAAGCGCTGGACCGATGATGCAACGCACGTTGCTGCAGCTACGGTTGCACGGGCAGATGCACTTGTTTCATGGAACTTTAAACATATCGTGCGGCTTGATAAAATGAAACTTTATAATCAGATCAATCTCCTCAACAGGTATGGCTTGCTTACCATAATTTCACCAAAGGAGCTTGTAGGCTATGACAACAAGTAAAAAGAAATTTGATTGCATAGAATTCAAGCGCAAGGCGCAAATAAAAATTTACAATAGGTTAAAAAACATTCCTCCTGCAGAGCAGGCTGATTTTTTCCGCCAGAGCTCTCTGTCCGGCCCTTTAGGTATATGGTGGGGGGCTGTAACAGGGTCAGGCGGAAAGCGTCATGGGGGTAAAAGGACAAAGTCCTCACGATAGTATCACGTGCTTATGCAAGGAGTGCGATTGCTCTGCGATATTTGCGCCACAGCGGTGAAAGTATAATTCTTGTTTTTTTACTGAGAGCTGATCGCTTCTTCTGATTTGGTTTTTGCTTTTCCGAGTCACGAGCCACGGGTCACGATTTTGCTGACCGCTTTTACCTGTTGCCTGTTGCCTTGTGTCTATTGTCTTTTTTCTGGTCACGGGCCACTGGTCACGTGCGACGGCTTTTGAGGTACTATCCACGGTTTTGCTGATAGCTTCTTCTGATTTGGTTTTTGCTTTTCCCGAACCACGAGCCACGGGTCACGAGTCACTTCTTACAGCGGGGTCCATGTCACATCCAAACAAAATACAAAAGCTTTCTGCGCTGGAAACATTGCGGGGAGCTTTTTTATTTTGCGTAACAAGGTAACAGAAAAAGGGCGCAGTCCCTATATTTTCCAAAATATATCTTAAAATATTGATATATACTAATGCAAAATATTTCGTAAAATAATGTATTTGGGCTATTGACAGGTATTTTATATTTATATATGATTTTGGCAATAATAACGGGGATGCTTATGAAGAGGGTGGCAAAAGAGAATAATAACAATCGAGGTTAGTAATCTATACCCCTGTCAGCTTGCGTGCTGGTTGGGATTTTTTTTGCCCATCAATAAGAGGAGGCGTTATGAAGAAGTTTGTAGGATTTTATTATCGTTGCAGTTTTGTTGTTTGCTTATGGGCGTTTCTGCCATTAACTGGTCTCATGCTTCTATCCTCATCCGCCTTTGCCTTGCAATCGGGAGATTTTACATATAACTTCTCGTCTCAAGCTGATGAGCTGTCGCCGACAGTCCCGGGTTACTGTTCCGTCTCTTCAGGGGTGACTGTTTCATCCCCGGTAAAGATCGGGCAGGATTTCAGCATCAGTTTTGCGCTTAAAGAAGTCAGGGGCGGAGTTAAGACATTAGAGCAGGTAGCCATAGAAATCTGGGATGAGAATGACAATTATCTGTTTGATTTTGCGACATATGACAATGTAACGATTGCCGCCAATGGCACTTGGACCCGGACAGCGACAAACTATCTATATGCTACCCGACCTCCCGGCACCTATAAAGCCGTCATCATGGGGAAGATTGCAGGCGAAGATAAAAGGTTTAAATTTGACACCACAGGCAACGGGGTTAATCCACGCAGTTTTACCGCAGTTGGAGAGGGGTGGTGTTCCGTCTCAGGTTTGGGGGTTTCATTCCCGGTGCAGATCGGGAAGGATTTCAGCATTAGTTTTACGCTTAAAGAAGTCAGGGGCGGAGTTAAGACATTAGAGCAGGTAGCCATAGAAATCTGGGATGAGAATGACAATTATTTGTTTGATTTTGCGACATATGACAATGTAACGATTAATCCTTATTGCAGCTGGAGCCAGACAGGGACTAACTATCTATATGCTACCCGTCCGCCGGGCATTTATAAAGCCGTCATCTTGGGGAAGATTGCAGGCGAAGATAAAAGGTTTAAATTTGACACCACTGACAACGGGGTTAATCCACGCAGTTTTACCGCAGTTGGAGAGGGGTGGTGTTCCATCGATGGCGGTGTGGATGTTGAAACGGTGCATGGCGAGCCGGGGGCAGTTATCGGGCAGGATTGCACCATCAGTTTTAGGCTTAAAGAAGTCAGGGGGGGATTTAAGACATTTGAGCACATAGCCATAGCAATCCTGGATGAGAATGACAATTATCTGTTTGATTTTGAGATGTATGACAATGTAACAATTAAACCCAATGACTTCGATACCTTCTTTGCGACAAAACGGATAAATGCTGACATGACACCGGGCATCTATAAAGCCATAGCAAGGGGGAAGGTTGCAGGCGGTGACTGGTTTGATTTCGACACCACTCGCAACGGGATTAATCCGCGCGAGTTTATGGCGAATGAACAGGTCAAAATTAAGAGGGTAGTAATTATAGATATTGATGGACTAACAAATGCTCTCTTTAACAAATTAATGAAGCAAGATAAAAAATTGCCTAATTTTGAGAGGATTTTTGGTAAAAAACTTCAAAAATCGATTTCATTTGATAAAGCGCAGACAGTATTTCCTTCCGTCACTCTAACAACACAAGCATCGATTTTTACAGGTCAATACCCTTCGATCCATGGTATTGTTGGAAATGAATGGTGGGATCGAGAAAAGAAAGAATTTGTAAATTATACAGGTATAACTACCGCCTCAAAAATTTATGAGGGTGAGGGTCTCGCTAATATCCATCTTGGCTGTCAGACCCTTTATAGTTCAGCGGGCGATAGTACCGTAATTTTTAATCAGTATTGGAAAGGTTCCACAAATCAAGCTATTCCAAACAAGTGTCAACAACTATTTTATTATGGAATAGTCGGGGAAGGTGAGAATAATTTTTTTGCATATGATTATTTAATGACAATTGAAGCTTTAAGAAAAATCCAGGATGTTGTGCCAGACATCCTTACGGTTTATTTTACAGGGGTTGATGGAACAGGGCATAGATCAAAAGACAAAGATGCTCAGGCAAACTATCTTCAAAAGGTAGATGCCTTAATTGGTGTTTTACTTGATGGCTTACAAACTTTTGATCTAGATATTTGTGACCTAAATGGTTCATTTAATTTGAAAGGCTTAACTGAAAAAACAGGTGAAGAGGATTTCAAATCAACATTATTCATTTTAACGGCAGATCATGGTCATACAATAGTTCTTGATCCTGTATCCCCATTTTGGTTAAAGGAAGAACTGGTACGGCAGTTTTATGATGTTGGTGAAGAAAGCGATGATAACGCTGTAGTTGCATCTAATGGTGGTATGGCTCATCTTTATTTCGCAAACACTGAGGGAGCATTAAATTTTGGTGATTGGAGTAGGGATCCCGATTATGAACATGACCTTGTCGATGCAGCCCAAGAGATGTTTGAAGAATCATATATTGAAAAAGTTTTAGTAAAACGTTATGGGGAATACCAAGTTTATAAAGGTGATGAAAATACAGTGACACTCGAGAATGGAGGTTTAGAAGAAAACCAGATCAATTTAATTAAAAATTTATACTCAAAAAGAAGCGGTGATATTTTAGTCATCATGAAAAAAAATATATATTTGCAAAGCCTCGGCCTTGACCGTTCTGTTTTTCGTGGTTCAAATCATGGCAGTATTTATGATTCAGATTTAAGGGTGCCACTTATTTTTGCCGGTGCAGGCATAGGAAATGAATGCGAGCAGCGTGGTGCTGCATGTCGATCGCAGGACCAAGTAAATAATGTTCAGATTGCTAGTACTATAGCAAATTTGATGGGTTTTCATCAAACTTGGAATAACACTAATGCACCATTAGACTTAAATAAGGCTATTGGTAAAGTTTTTGAAAGCAACACTCAGAGATTGCAGCAAATTCAAGCAGGGGTTTTCTTGGAAGAAAATCGGCCACCCTACTTTTTGTCAGAACCTCTAACCCGTATTTACGCGGATACCCTCTATCCATATGATGCTGTTGCTGTTGACCCAGAGGGTGACGAAATAACATACTCTTTATTCCTGTCACCTCTTGGGATGACTATCGATACAACTTCCGGAGTTATTGACTGGATACCTGCGAAGAATCAATCCGGAGAGCATGACGTTATAATTATTGCATTGGATAGTAAAGGGGCTGTGGTACAACAGCAATTCAGGATTCTGGTCGAGATTTACGATGAGGATTCCGATGGGATGTCAAGTTTTTATGAAAGGGCTCTCAAATTGAATCCTCTTGACCCTAATGACGCAAACCTTGACATTGATAGGGATGGATTAACAAATCTTGAGGAGTTTCAATCCCAAACCGATCCAAGAGATTATGATACTGACAATGATGGAAAGAACGATGGTGAAGAAGTAGCAGCAGGGACTAGCCCAATTAATATTGACACAGATTCTGATGGAATTATAGATGCTATTGATAACTGCCCGCTGGTTGCCAATCCTGACCAAGTTGACTCTGATGGCGATAAGATTGGAGATGCATGTGACGGGTGTCCAAACGATCCATTAAAAACAGCACCAGGTGTCTGCGGCTGCGGCGTTGCTGATACCGACAGTGACGGTGACGGATCGCCGGACTGCATTGACAAATGTCCCGCTGATGCAAATAAAATAGAACCGGGTGTTTGTGGCTGTAGTGTTGCAGATACCGATAATGATGGTGACGGAGTACCTAACTGCAATGATGGCTGTCCGAGTGATCCAAAGAAGACATCGCCCGGTGTTTGTGGCTGCGGTGTGGCAGACACTGATACTGATGGCGATGGAGTACCTGACTGCAAAGATAACTGCCCCACTATAGCAAATCCGGATCAGAAGGATTTAGATGGAGACGGTATCGGCGATGCCTGCGAGCAGACAACTCAATCATACCTGCAATTGGCAGTTGCCGCGATAAATGATGCTGTTACTCTTGAAACGCAGGCAAAAGATACCATGATGAGTTCTGTTGCTGATGCGCTGAAGGCATTGCTGGAAAGCTCAAAAGCAAAGTTGTCAGAAGCATTAACCAACATTGCAAAAGCAAAACAGAATGGCGAGCTGAGCAAACTGAGAAAGACAGATATATTAATTGCTCAGTATTCTCTTGAGGCTGCCAAGGCAGCAGATATTGCTGCGATAGCTCTGCTGAAAAAGGATAGCAGTCAAACAAGAAAGGCCGCACAGGAACTGATAAAGGCTGCCATCTATTTGAAATTGTCAGCCAATAAAATTCTAACAAAATAAAATTGTTAGCGTAACAATCAAGCAGGGCAGGAATTAAACTTTGTTCCTGCCCTGCTGTTTAATCATAGTAACTGGGTTTATCCTGCTCATGATGTGGTTTACATTAAATTTACTCTGACTTTGCCATGCGCCTTTATTGAAAAGACAATTTTCTTTGCGTCAGGAAAATCAGGTTTTATCTGTAAAATCTGCATGAATGTTTTAAGTGCTTTTTCATTCTCATCTGCATTTGCGTAGGCAGCGCCCAGAAAAAACAGCGCATTTAAATTGAAGGGGTATTTCACTAATACCCCTTCAAGCGTTTTTACCGCATTGTCAAGGTCGCCAGTAGCTGCATAAGCCCGCCCTACCGCTGTCATAATGTCCATTCGATGTGGATTACATTTCTGAGCTTTCAATCCTTCAGATAGGGCTGACCTTGCTTGCCCTGTTTTCTCCATGCCCATAGTTTTAAAATAATATCCATCACACGTGAGGTTGTTGTAGTTAAAGCGGATAAGGCTAACCCCTGCTATAAATAGCAAAGCGAACAGGGCAGCTCCTGCAAGTTGCGGGACCTTAATTACCCAATATGTTCCACGGCAACCCGGCTGATTGTATAACACCACCAGTATCCCAAGGTACATAAACAACAGCAGCGGCGGCATAGAACGCTCCATGGGGAAGCTGAAAAACGCAACCACCATAAACGCCACAAGACCACCGGAAAGCCCGGTAACCAATGATTTAAAATCAACTGATCCGTGTCCCGCAGATCGTAAGCGCCAGGCTGCAATTAAACCATATACCGGCAGCATTATGAAAAGAACTATTCCAGGGAGCCCCAGTTCAACGGCAGTCTGAATATAATCATTGTGTACCTTGCCAACAATCTTTGTAATGTCGAATGCCGGATCGATTACCGCCTTGTGATTATACCGGGGGTAGAAGACCTTGAAATTTCCCGCCCCAAACCCGTGCAATGGTTTCTCCATGGCCATATAAAGACCATTTTTCCAGGGAATAAACCGGTATTCTGAAAATGCTGCCTGCTGCAGTTTTTTACCCGGTGCTGAGAAGAGCAGGAGAAGTATTATGCAGATACTCAATACGCTGCCGGCAATAAGGCTTCTAACAAGAACGTTCTTCGGTAATTTCATGCAGACGCTGGATATGCCCATATAGAGCAGCGCACAAAAGACCGCTAACCACGCACCCCGGCAGTTGGTATAAAATAAAAACAGTGCCGACATGAGCACGATCACCCAGGCGATGCAGCGCAGCAATAGCCCCTGCTGAAAGATCCCGGCAGCAATAATAAGGGGCAGGATTATAGCCAGATAATCAGCTGCCATATTGGGGTTGCCAAACGTTGCCGCAGGCGATACCGCCATTGGCACCCATCTGACTTCAAAAAATTGCTGCATAAGCCCAAGCGCTGCTACGCAGGCCGCAGCAAAAAAGAGACTTATGCGTATTCTTGAGATCCATAACCCGGAAAAAAGAGTAGCACTGACAATAAACACTATGATCGCGCATGATATAAGATGAATAGAAGAATAAAACCCTTCATAGCTGTTATGCGCCCATAAAATGCTTAACGAAGACCACCCAGCAAAGGCAATGATCAGTATAAACCCCGGGTTTCTCGGGATTTGTATTTCCCTTTTTAGTAAAACGCTCGCCGCCCGGAGCAGTATGAGAACAACTGCCGCTGCCTGAATAAACGTTCGTTGCGGCAGGTCGGCAAAATCATGCAGCCCGCGGATAAAAACAAGGGGGGCACTACCTAACAGCAGAATGGCCAGAATCCTGATGGTGTTATCTATCCGCAAAACCCACAGTTCTTTGCTGAGATTGAGGGCCTGGAATACCCGGCTTTGTGACAGCCCTAATTCAGCGGCAATGTCCTCGACCGTTTTATGCGGATACTCTTTTTTGATATAGGTAAGCTGCTTTTTTGAGAGCATAAATAAAGTTTCAACCAATTTATCAGGCAGAAGGTATACCAATACAGTAAACGTGATAATCCGGTGAGCCAATGAAGAGACAATTGTCTGCGAAAATAAAACTGCCCCGAGGAGCTTCTACCTCCCAGAGTTTCGCACCAGTTTTCCTGTCAAGACAGCGTATCTGGTCAGTAGAGCTTTTTACCATTAACCACGACCCGGAAATGACGGGTTGTCCTCTCACGGGTTCCTCGCTATTGCTTTTCCATCCCAGCACCCCTGTCAGTGCATTCAAACAATACATCTTATCTGCTCTGATGTATAAATCATTGCCCTCAATGGCAATCCTTGGCAGTCCTGAATAATCAAGATTAAAGTGCCAGATAGTCGCTCCGGTTTGACCATCAACACAATAAACTTTATCTGCAAAGCTCACCACATATAATCTATTGTTGGCGATTGCATAGGAACACCACTCCTGCCCGATAATTTTTCTCCATACCATAGCGCCGTCAGCAGATTTCAGGCAGTAAAATTCGCCCGCAGATTCGATATAGACAAATCCGCCGTCTCCTTTAATGGAGGGGGAAGATAAATCTCTATCCAGTTCTTTTTCCCAGACGGTTTTCCCCTGTCGGGCATCAAGACAATTTAACTTTTTGCCGTTTATAATGTAGACAAAGCCGTCTGCCACAACCGGCGCTCTCTCAGCCCAGTTTCCTTCCCAGAACTCCCACAGCACTTTCCCTGATGCGGCATCTAAACAGTAAAGCCCGCCGCAGGTGAAATAAACAGATCCATAAGCGATAACAGGAGAAGATTTTACCGGGCCAAATGTTTCAAATTGCCAGACCGGCTTACCGGTCTTTTTATCAAGACAATAAAACTTGTCACCGCCCACATACAGGTTGTTACCTGCGGCAACAGGGGCAGAACTTACCGGATACTCTGTCCTGAACTTCCACAGAATCTTTGAGCTGCCAGAAGAGCTGCATGATGGAAGCATTGCAAAAATAAGCGCTGCTAAAATGTACCATCTGGTGTGCATTAAAAATATTCCTCAGGTGCTTATTCAAATTAGAAATATCAGCCAACGGTAAATGGAACTGCGGGGAATTTTACACCTCATTTCAAGAATTATTCAAGTGATATAAAATGGGTAAAAGAGTGATAAGCAGCTATTTATTAAGATTGGACTGGAAGAAAAGGGGTGCCCCTTTTTAAAGTGGTAAGTGGAATCACCTCTCAAGCCAAAAGAAAGAAATAAATCTGTCTCTTTTTAGGCCATAAGTTCAGCCTCGCCCGGATTAGGCTTTAGAAGCATGAACAGATAGTCGTAAGCCTGAATGTGAAAGAAGTGATAAAAGAGTTGCAAGCGTCGGGTTGCCTTTGGGAGACAGGGCCACATAAAGACTTTTTCTGTTTATTTTGTCTTGCGGGCAAGAGTTGACATCCCCCTGGCCTCACAAACATCACGAAGCGCAAGCAGCATTTCTTCTCTGCTCCCATCCTCGAACACCGCATTGAGATAGTGTTCGGCAAATTTCGGGTTTTTCAATTTTTCAAGTAACTCAGTTTTAAACTCTCTTGCTGTTGTCTTACTCATGGTGCTTTTCCCTCTGATGTTTATATTCAGCCCAGTACTTTTGCGCTAAAGTAATGTCTTTGTCCCGGTTCTTTTTGCTGCCACCGCAAAGAAGAATGAGAATGACAATTGTTTTGCCTTTATTGCCAAAGAAGAATTGGAAGAATTGGGGTCACATCTTCATATGTCATATTAAGGGAAAGGTGAAAAATCTGTTTTTACTTTATTCTACCAATATTCGAACAGCATCCGGCAGGTTCGTCAGCAGGTCAGGGTGAGTCTCCACTAATCGTGCGATGTCGGCAAGGTCTTTCTGCCGCTTGCTTTTTCGCCTCGCCTGATCCATATAAGCCCAGAGCTTGCCTTTGAGAACATCCTCTATAGTTGCCACCATCATTTCATAGCCCAGAACGGTTTTCCTTTGCGACCGGGGTATAAATTCCTGGTAGCGTACATCGGTTTGCAATTGAATACGAAGGTCTGATTTTTGGCTGCTGAGGTTTACGCTGTGCTCAAAACGTTCTATCTGAAGCCCGGCCTCCAGAGCTTTTGTGCAGAGTTTCTCAAGGTGGCTGGCGACAACAACTATATCCAGATCAAGGCTCACGACTGGATCAGCGTATGCATTGACCGCAAGCCCTCCAATGATGCAGTAAGGCATCTCTGAACAGGCTATCATGTCCAGCAGCATTTGAATAATATCTGCTTCGCCATTGGAAACTGCTTTTATAAAATCTTTTGCGGTCATTGTATCACTTGTGTGGATAAAAGAATAATTACGGAATGATAAAAGTATAGGGCGGCAGGTATAATGAGTCAATATAAATGTTCACGGCTCACCGCAAGCGAGTGACAGTTCGATAGGTCTTTCAGCCACGATTTCGATTCGGTAGTAGCGAAGTCAGATCTATACGCTTGACAAGTGTCATTGACTCGCGGGGAACAGCCTAACCAGGACAAGCGGGGGCAGGAACTAAATTTAGCAGTAAACGCAAAACAAGGATATTGAGAAGGTTACATTTGGAACTCAGGAACTCACAATAAATTATTGATTTCTTGAGTTCCAGCTTTTTATTTTCCTGCCATTTTATGCTGCAGCGTACCTGCCATATATGTTACAGAAAAACCGTCACCTCCTCCACCGGCAGACGGTACCGGGGAATCCGGTTGAGCGGAGAATCCGCAAAGAATAGACGTTGTTGGCAAAATGCACAAACGCTCAGCACAATTGCGCCAGGCGCAGCTTCGTGCTTCGATGCGCAAATACAGTAACGTATGCAATCCAATGAAATGCTTTCCCATTCTCACTCAGCCCTTCGATAAGCCTTAAAGCCATGCCCCCATTACAGGGATGCTGTACTGCAGCGGTTACAATGGCACGCTGCCGTAAGAGTGGAACGCATGCGCCATGATCTCCACGAAACAAGTTCAGCGTGGAGATTTATAGAGGTCGTCGTGGTCAAGGCAGCGAAGAAGCAGTATGTCTCCCGTCCAGTCAGGGTTACCTGATGCAAGATACTGCCGTGGCTCAAAGGCTATTCTGTATCTGCGGTCAATCCGTATAGAC
>Ga0172368_10003059_pt1 | contig 20636 bp, 18 predicted proteins | sample Lak11m_FD_114540 | JGI IMG/M metagenome (GOLD analysis project Ga0172368, IMG submission 114540) | Freshwater microbial communities from Kabuno Bay, South-Kivu, Congo - kab_022012_11m | ecosystem: Environmental > Aquatic > Freshwater > Lake | place: Democratic Republic of the Congo: South-Kivu...
GTGCCTGTATGGTAACTCTGGAAGCGGGGGACATGGTTTCTCCATTACGATCTGATTTGACAACCGTAATGATGCCATGTCTTCCGCTTTATGTCATGTCTAACTTAGCGGAAAGTAGAGTAAGAAGGTTTTCTGCAAAGGAAGAACTGCGGCGAGTTGTAGCAGCCGTGTTCGATCCGAGTCTGGTTGCGTCATCCTATGTAGGTTTCGAGAACCATCTTAACTACTATCACATCAAGAACGTAGGCCTGTCTTTGGATTTGGCGAAGGGTCTGGCCCTGTTTCTGAATTCCACGCTGATCGATGTCTATTTTCGCCAGTTCAGCGGCCACACACAGGTCAATGCGACGGATCTGAGGATGCTCCGGTACCCGAGTCGCGAAGTCCTGGAGCATCTTGGGGCAAGAGCCGGCTCTACGCCACCATCACAGCACGAGATAGACGCACTCTTGGAAGAGGAGATGCATCGAATGGCAGACATACAATCCCCGAACCCCGTGGCCGCGAAACGGAAGATAGATGAGGCCCTGGGAATACTTAGGGCCCTGGGGTTGCCCAGGGGACAGTTGAATGAGCGTTCTGCACTGACGCTGCTGGCACTGCTCGGCCTGCAACCCGAGACACCGTGGGTGGAAGCCACAAATCCTCGAATGGGTATTACACCCATCATGGATTTCTGCCGCGATTTCTACGGCACCAAGTATGCATCGAACACGCGAGAAACGTTCCGCCGACAAACAATGCATCAATTCGTCGAGGCATGCCTGGCCGTGCCAAATCCCGATCAACCATTTCGGGCTGTTCACAGCCCGAAATGGTGCTATCAGGTGGAGCCCAAAGCATTGCGACTGTTCAAGTCATTCGGGACGGCGAAGTGGACAGACGTGCTCGCGGAATGGCATAGAACTGTCGAATCTCTCAAGCATCGTTATGCCCGCGAGCGCGAGATGAACAAGGTGCCGCTCCAATTGGCCGAAGGGAGAGAACTATACCTGACACCGGGAATCACAGCCGGCTGATCCGGGCGATCGTGGAGGAATTTGCCCCGAGGTTCGCACCCGGCGGACAAGTGATCTATGTAGGTGATACCGGCGAGAAATGGGCTTACTTCGACTCGGATACTCTCCGGGATTTAGGTGTCGTCGTTGACGAGCATGGCAAGATGCCCGATGTAGTGATCTATCACGGCGCCAAAGACTGGCTTCTGCTGGTAGAAGCCGTTACCAGCCACGGCCCGGTGGATGCAAAGCGGCGCAACGAACTGGTGAGGCTTTTCCGAAACGCCAAAACGGGATTGATCTTTGTGACTGCATTTCTGAGCCGCAACGAGATGGCGAAATATGTGGGCGAAATATCATGGGCAACTGAAGTATGGTTCGCGGATTCAGAAACGCATCTGCTACATTTCAACGGCGAGCGTTTTCTGGGGCCATATGACGAGTGATGCTGAAGTCTGATGGAATGGCAAGCGTCTGGTCGGGCCTTATACACAAAGAGCGGAATCTTGACTGCCGACGAGTTCCTGGCAACCGGGCCCATGCGCCCTGACGTTCTTCTCATCGCTGCGGACTGGCAGAGCCGCGTGTTGACGCTGGCCGAGTTACAGGAGACGGGCTATGACGTTGCCGCCGCACCCGGCCTCCGTGTCGCATTGAATGCTTTGGCGCATCACCGGATCTCGCCGGCGCTCGTTCTGCTGGACGCGGCCGGAGATGAAGAGGCCGCCCCGGCGCGCGTTGAGGATGTGATGGCGCTTGCGCCCGGCGTCCCGGTCGTGTTGGTGATCGGCGCGCTCGATCGTGCGGCCTGGGAGCCGCTGCGCGCCGAGGTCGCCGCGCTGTTCGTCCGGCCGGTGACGGTGGGCGCGCTGGTCGAGGCGGTGCAACGGATCGCGCCACCACGGGGGGAGGAGGGCTACCATGTGGAGGATTGACAGGGATGGCAGACGGATTGACAACGGATGAACTGGATCGTTACCTGGATGGCCTGGTGCCCCCGCGCCCCGCGGAGATGCAGGCCATGGAAACCTATGCTGAAGCGACGCATTTCCCTATCATCGGGCCGGCTTCGGGCTACCTGTGCTATCAAATCGCCCGGATGATCGGCGCGCGGCGTGTGTTCGAGATGGGATCGGGCTATGGTTACTCGACCGCCTGGTTCGCCCGGGCGGTGCATGAGAACGGCGGCGGCGAAGTAGATCACGTCGTGTGGGATGAGCGGCTCTCGCAACGAGCCCAGCGTCACCTGGATGCCTTGGGGTTCGGCGCTATCGTGCGCTACCATGTGGGTGAAGCGGTGGCGAGGTTGCGCGAAGTGCCGGGATTGTTCGACTTGATCTTCAACGATATCGAGAAGCACGCGTACCCGCATTCGCTGCCGGTCATCGCAGGGAAACTGCGGTCCGGCGGCGTGCTGATCATCGATAACTTGCTGTGGCATGGGCGGATTTTCAACGAAACCGATCGCTCGCCCGATACGACGGGCGTGCGGAAGTTCACCGAACAAATCACGCACGATCCGGCCTGGATCGTTGCGCTGGCGCCCATCCGCGATGGCGTGATGGTCGCGTACAAGCTATAATGCCAGCTCAGAACGAACAGAATGCGTAAAGTCATCATCGTCAAGGCCGGCAACACGCTGCCGGCACTGATCGCCGGGAAGGGCGACTTCGAGGACTGGATTTTATCCGGCATGCAGGCCGACGGGAAGGCGACCGTGGTGGACGCGCGGGACGGCGCTCCGCTGCCCGCCTACGGCGACGTTGCCGGAGTCATCATCACCGGCTCGCACGCGATGGTCACCGAGCGCCAGCCGTGGAGCGAGCGGGTCGCGGCCTGGCTGCCGGGGCTGATCGAGCGGCAGATTCCGACCCTGGGCATCTGCTATGGGCACCAGTTGCTGGCCTACGCGCTGGGCGGCGAGGTGGGCGACAACCCAAACGGCCGCGAGTATGGCACCCTCGCGGTCTATCTGGAGGAAGCTGCGCGGGACGATTCCCTGCTCGGCGGACTGCCGGACCCGGTCGAGGTGCACGTCAGCCACACGCAGTCGGTGCTGCGCCTGCCTCCCGGCGCCCGGCGGCTGGCCCACAGCGAGCGGGACGAGGCTGAGGCGTTCGTCGTGGGCGAAACCGCGTGGGGCGTGCAATTTCACCCGGAGTTCGACGCCGCGGTGGTGAAGGCGTACATCGCATACGCTGCGGCCACCCTGCGCGCTGAGGGCCAGGATCCGGATCGGTTGGCCGCTGATGCTCACGACACACCGTTCGGCCCCATGATCCTGAGACGATTCCTACAGATCGCGACCGGCGGATGATGTAATCTCAGAGTTACAACAACTCGGAGGTTCAGCGATGATGGATTTGCAAGTGATGGAACTGACGGGGGACAGGGTGATGGGCCACCTGGCACGGCCACGCCTGTCAACCAAGGCCCCGGCGGTCGTGGTCATCCAGGAGTGGTGGGGCCTGAACGACCACATCAAGGATGTGACGCGACGTTTCGCTCAAGAGGGATTCGTTGCGCTCGCGCCTGATCTGTACCACGGCCAGGCAGCGAGCGAACCCGACGATGCGCGTAAGCTCGCCATGCAGCTCGTCATCAGCGACGCGGTGAAGGAGATCCAGGGCGCTGCCGACTACTTGCTGGCGCAGCAGTACGTGGCCGGCTCGAAGGTCGGCGTGGTCGGTTTCTGCATGGGTGGCGCCCTGGTCCTGGCGACGGCGCGCGCCGAGAGCCGGATGGGTGCGGGCGTGGTGTTTTACGGGACCCCGCTCAAGCCGGAGCAGGCCTCCGAGGTGAAGGCGCCGATCCTCGGGCTGTACGGTGCGTTGGATCACATCCCGGTGCCGGATGTGCAAGCCATGAGCGAGGCACTGGGTGCCGCACGGATTGCCAACGAGATTCATGTTTACGAGGGCGCGCACCACGCCTTCTTTAACGATACGCGCCAGAGCTACAACGAGCGGGCAGCAGCAGACGCCTGGCAGAAGACGCTCGCCTGGTTCAGACGATTCCTGGTTTAGGAGGGCAGGGAGGAAACGATGCTCACCCTCACGATGCCACAATTGATAGAAGCATTTGGTCGCAACACATCCATTCTCAAGATGCAGGCCGCCGGCTTGACCCAGGAGGAGAGCCTGCTCCAGCCGCCGTTTCGCGGCAACTGCTTGAACTGGGTCCTGGGGCATATCGCCAACAGCCGCGATATCATCTTGCACACGCTCGGCGCCGAGCCGGTGATGGGCGAAGCCGGCGCGCGCTACGCCCGCGAATCCGAGCCGATCACCGGTGACGGGCCGGGCGTGCTGTCGCTCGATGAGCTGCTGGCGGTGCTCGCTCGCTCCCAGGAGGCCATCGCCCAGGCGTTGCAGCGTGCCACCCCCGAGGACCTGGCGCGCGAGATCCTGGGCGGCCAACGCACCACTACGGTGGGCGAGCGGGTGTTCTTCCGCTATTTCCACGAGTCCTACCACGCCGGGCAGGCCGAGCTGCTGCGACAGCTTGCCGGGAAGAACGACAAAATCATCTGAATTCAGGAGCCAGAGACACCATGACGCACACCTTCTCCGAAATCCGGCCCGACCGACTCAGCGACAATCCGTTCAAGGCCATCGGCAAAGACGCCATGCTGATCACCGCCGGCACGCTCGACTCGTTCAACACGATGACGGCGAACTGGGGCGCGTGGGGTTACCTGTGGCATCGGGACGTTTGTTTCTGCTTCGTCCGCCCGCAGCGTCACACCTTCGGCTTCATCGAGCGCGCAAGCCACTTCACCCTCAGCTTTTTCGACCCGGCGTACAGCCAGGCCCTGGACTTCTGCGGCAGCCATTCGGGGCGGGACACCGACAAGATCGCGGCGACCGGGCTGACCCCCGTGGCCGGCGTCAACGGCACGGTCTACTTCGCCGAGGCGCGGCTGGTGCTGGAATGCCGGAAAATCTACGCGCAGTACCTTGTGCCCGGCAGCTTTTTCGAGCCAGCCATTCCCGCCGAAATGTACGCTAAGGCGGATTTCCACCGGATGTACGTCGGAGAGATCGTGCGAGCTCTCAGCGGGCAGGCGTGATGCCAATCCTATCGGAAAACACACCATCGATGCTGGCCGCGGCCATCCAGGCGGATTTCGACTGGCTGGCCGACCTGCCAGCCGCCGGGTGGGATCACAACAGCCACTACCACGGCTACTTGTTGAGCCGGCTTCCCGCGCGCTGCGGCGCGGCCCTGGAGATCGGCTGCGGCACCGGCGCCTTCGCCCGGCTGCTGGCGCGCCGCGCCGATCGGGTGGTGGCGGTCGATCTCTCCCCGGAAATGATCCGAGTGGCACGGGAGCGATCGCGGGACTGCCCCAACATCGACTTCCGGGTGGCCGACGTGACGGACTGGGCGTGGCCGGTCGGGCAGTTCGACTGCATCGCGACGATAGCGATGCTGCACCACCTGCCGTTCGCAGAAACCCTGGCACGGATGCGCGATGCGCTTAAGCCGGGCGGTGTCCTGGTCGCGCTCGACCTGTTCGCGGCAGCACTGCCAGCAGACTTCATTGCGGGCATCATCGCCGTGCCGGTCAGCGCCGCCTATCGGCTGCTGAAGAACCACCGGCTGCGCGACCCGGAACCGGTGCGCGCAGCCTGGGCCGCGCACGCGCCGCACGACCACTACCTGACCCTGGTCGAAATCCGCCGGACGTGCGCCGAGGTACTGCCGGGCGCAATCATCCACCGTCATCTGCTCTATCGCTACTCGCTGGTATCCAGGTGACGGGCACCTTTTCACACATTCTCACACACCCGATCCTCAAAAATGAGGCCTGAAATATGGAATATCGCACTCTCGGCAAATCTGGCTTGCGTGTCAGCTCGATTGGGCTCGGCTGCGTCACCTTCGGTCGGGAGATCGACGCGGCGGCCTCGTTCGCGGTGATAGACCGGGCGCTGGAGCTAGGCATCACTTTGCTTGACACGGCCGAGGCCTATGCCGGCGGCCGCTCCGAGGAGATTGTTGGCCAGTGGCTGGCCGAGCGCGGGGCGCGAGATGAGATCGTGCTGACGACCAAGGTGCGGCCGCCATTGGGTGGGTCCCGCGTGCTTGAATCCGTCGAGACCAGCCTTCGCCGGCTGCGCACCGATACCGTTGACCTGTTCCTGTTGCACAGTTGGGACGCGTCCGCGCCGCTCGACGAGACGCTCGAAGCCCTGGACATCCTGGTCCGGCAAGGCAAGGCGCGGGCGGTCGGCTGCTCCAATCTCGCGGCCTGGCAACTCTGCAAAGCCCTGTGGCGCCAGGACGTTCGGGGTTGGTCGCGCATGGAGGCGGTGCAGCCGAACTACAACCTGATCGTGCGCGACACTGAGCAGGAATTGCTGCCCCTCTGCGCTGACCAACAGATCGGGATAATTTCTTACAGCCCCCTGGGCGGTGGATTTTTGACGGGCAAATATCGGCCGGGAGGGGATGTGCCCGCAGGCACACGGATGGACGTTATTCCCCTGATGCAGCCGATCTATTTCCACGAGACCGGCTTTCGTATCCTGGCGGGACTGCGCTCGAAGGCTGCACAGATGGGCACAACGCCCGCCCACCTGGCGTTGGCCTGGGCGATGACCCAACCTGATATCACTTCTGTGCTGATCGGTGCACGCAGGGCGGAACAGGTGGACCAGGCATTGGAAGCCGACGCCTTAGGTATGTCCGCTGAATTACGCGCGGAGATCAGCGCCTTGTGAGCAACTCGACAATACGACATTTGGCCTGTCACACCGCACCTGTACCCGGCAAAGCCGGGCATGGGTGCGGTGTGACGAATCTAACGTTGTCGAGGCAGGAAAGTACGCTGAAAGAAGCTGCATCCGCTTGACATTGCGCCGATGGGCCCGCTTGCGGGCGACCCGCACCGCCTGCGCCCCGAGAAGGACTATCCGGTCTGGCGCTCGCGGTTACCCGAAGGGTAGCAGAACATAAAATCAGGGAGAATGCGCATGGACCGATACAACGACTATCGGGCGGCAATCGGGAAGGGTGTGGCCTGGCTGCTGGAGGAGCAGCGCTCGGATAGCAGCTTTTCGGCCCCGGATGAAGGCGTGGATTCGTTCTACAAGATCCCTTACGCCTTTGGCGTCACAGGCCAGGCTCCCGCCGCCCACCGGCTGCTGGACTGGGCGGCCCGCCACTGCTTCACGGCAGAGGGCGACCTGCGCAGCCCGGCGCGCAAGAGCCAGGGGGACTTTCACCGCGAGTTCTACACCTACGCCAACAGTTGGCTGGTCATCGGCTGCCAGCGGCTGGGACGCTTTGATCTGGCCTATCGGGGGCTGGGGTTCATCCTGCGCTTCCAAGATCCCCGCACCGGCGGCTTCTTCGCTGAGCCAGACTTTCTGGCTGCCGGGAGAGGCCGCCAGGACATCGTCTGTGCCAGCCAGGGCGGGCTGGCCTGCTTGTACCTGGGCCAGTTGGAGGCAGCCCGGCGAGCGGGGGAGTTTCTCCTGGAATTGATCGGGCTTCAGCCGGAGCCAGAGCGCCGTCTTTACGCCACCCTGGACCCGGCCGAAGGTCTTGTCACCCGCTATCCTGAAGACAAGGCGCTCCGGCACGTCGTGGATGCTGCCAGTCCCGCTCAATGGTACTTCTACCCGGGCATCGCCATGGGCTTCCTCGGCCAGCTCTACCGGGCCACTGGCGAGCGGCGCTATCTGGAGGCAGCGGCCAGGTACTTCGCCTTCACGACCCGCTGCCAGGGTGACGTCTATCGGACGCCACCCAGCGGCAAGATCGGCTGGGGGGCCTCCGTGCTGTATGCCATCACCGGTGAGCCGCACTATCGCCAGGCTGCCGAGGAGGTGGGCGATTACCTGGTGGGCTCTCAACAACCCGGCGGCTGGTGGCAATCGCCGACCTTGGACCCGGCCCTGCGCTATATCTGGCACGACTTTACCGCCGAGTTTGTGGTCTGGCTCTCCGAGATCGTCCAGAACCTGGCTTAAGGAGGGTTTGAAATGGTTGGAGGATACATGGGTCGGCTTTTGTTCGCCGATCTGAACACGGAAGCCCTGCACGAAGAAGCACTAGATGAAAGATTGGCCCGAGATTTCCTGGGCGGCTACGGCCTGGGGGCCAGGATCCTTTACAGTAGACAGCGCGGCGGTGTGGACCCCCTGGGACCGAAGAACACCCTGGGCTTTCTCACCGGGCCCCTCACGGGCACGCCAGCGCTGGGAGGCTCCCGCTTTGTGGTAGTGGGCAAGTCGCCTCTCACCGGCACCTGGGGCGACGCCAACTGTGCCGGCTACTTTGGGCCACATCTCAAATTCGCTGGCTTCGATGGGGTCTTCTTCACCGGCATTGCTCCCAAACCGGTCTACCTGCTCATCGAAGACGGCAAGGCCAGGTTGTGCGACGCGGAGGCCCTGTGGGGCCTGGACTCGGCGGAGACCGACGACGCCTTGAAGGCCGCTTACGGCAAGGAGGCTCAGGTTGCCTGCATCGGCCCGGCCGGGGAGAAGGGATCGCTCATCGCCTGCGTGATGCACGACAAAGGACGGGCGGCGGGGCGCTCCGGCCTGGGGGCGGTGATGGGAAGCAAGCGGCTCAAGGCCATCGTCGTGCGGGCAGCAAGCCCCCCGGACGCGGGGCCGTCTGGGGGTGGCCAGGCCAAAGTGCCCCTGGCCGATGCTTCTGCCGTGAACGCCTTGCGGGCCAAATACCAGGCCACCATGACCGGCCCTTTCGCCGAGCTCTTCCGGAAGTACGGCACGGCCGGGATCACGGCAGGCTGCGCCGAGCTGAACGATTCGCCGGTGAAGAACTGGACTGGCGTAGGCCCGGTGGATTTCCCCACCGCCTCCCGGATCAGCGATGACGCCGTCATTCGCTACCAGGAGAAGAAATACGCCTGCTACCGTTGCCCCCTCGGCTGCGGCGGGCTTGTGCGGGTGGCCGAGGAGCCCTACGCGGTGGTCAAGGGCCACAAACCGGAGTATGAGACGCTCTCCTCCTTCGGCATCCTGGTCTTGAACGACAATGTGGAGTCCATCATCAAGGCCAACGACCTGTGCAATCGCTATGGCCTGGACACCATCTCTGCCGGGGCGAGCATCGCCTTTGCCATAGAATGTTACGAGAACGGCATCCTGACCAAAGCCGATACCGATGGCCTTGAACTGATCTGGGGCAACCATACTGCTATCGTGACCCTGCTCCACAAGATCGGCCGGCGGGAGGCTCTGGGGGATCTCCTGGCCGACGGGGTCAAACGAGCGGCCGAGCGCATCGGCAAAGGGGCAGAGGCCTACGCTGTGCATGTCGCCGGCCAGGAACCGGGAATGCACGACCCCAAGTACTGTCCCGGCCTGGGTACCACCTACCAGTTGGATGCTACGCCGGGCCGTCATACCCAGGGCGGGGCAGGGGTCGGCGACTTTGAGGGCTCCTGGAAGGCCAGCCTGGGGGTCCTGCCCCTCACTGCGGGCTACGACTACGCCGGCAAGGGGGCCTTCTACAAGCGGGCCGCCTGCATGGTACACGTGGTCAACGCTGCCGGCCTCTGCCTCTTCCCCTGGTACACTATGGACCCAGCGAACGTGCCGGAGTTCCTGACGGCGGCCACCGGTTGGTCCCTGGACATGGAGGCCTGCCTCAAGATCGGTGAGCGCATCGCCAACATGCGCCAGGCCTTCAACAGCCGGGAGGGCTTCAATCCCCTGGCTCACCCGCTGATGGGACGTATCGTTGGCCCGCCGCCTCTGCCGGCCGGCGCCACGGCCGGGGTGGTGGTGGATATGAAGACCTTGACCGACGATTTCCTGGCAGCCATGGACTGGGACCCAGTTACAGCCAGGCCCAGGGCGAGCAAGCTGGTGGAATTGGGACTGGAGGATGTGGCCAGGGACCTGTGGCAGGAGTAAGTATGCTCGACATTGACCCTGTGACTCTCACTGCCGACCAACTCATCGAAATGTACCGGCTCATGCTTCTGAGCCGACGCTTTAACGAGCATGTGCCGCATTGGTACAAGGAAGGTCGCGTCCCCCAGGGATTGCATCCCAGTATCGGCCAGGAAGCCGTGGGCGTGGGTGCTTGTTACGGTTTGCGTCCTGGCGATTGGGTCATACCGTCGTTGCGTACCGCCGAAGCGTTTTGGGCGCGCGGCGTCACCGTCTTGCAGCAGCTCAACGCCATGATGGGCAATGCCGGGAGCGTGTCGCGCGGCAAAGAGACGTCGCACCACGCGGGATACCCGGACCACGGCATCTTGGCTGCTACGGGCATCGTCGGCGGTTCCATCCCGGTGGCTACGGGCTGCGCGCTGGCTCTGCGCATGCACGCAAAGTGTACGGATCACGTGGTGGTCTGCTTCTTTGGCGATGGCGCGGCCAACCGCGGGGACTTTCATGAAGCCCTGAATCTGGCTGCCGTCCTGAAGGCGCCCGTGGTTTTCGTCTGCGAGAACAACGGCTATGCCCAGACGGTTCCGGCCTGGGCCGCGATGGCCATTGCGGATATCGCTGATCGCGCGAAGGGTTACGGCATGCCGGGCCACATCGTGGACGGGCAAGATGTGGTAGCCGTTTACGAGGCGACCCAGATGGCCGTGGCGCGGGCGCGCGGCGGCGCAGGTCCTACCCTGCTCGAGTGCAAGACCTACCGTTTCGCCCCGCACTACCCCATCTTTGAGGAAGACCGCCCGCGCGAGGAAATTGAGCGCTGGTTGAAACGTGATCCCATCACGATGCTGGGGGCGCGCCTGAAAGAGCAAGGCTGCCTGGATGATGCGGCTATCGGGGAAATGAACCGGGCAATCTTGCAGGAACTGGACGAAGCCATCCGGCAAGCCGAAGCGACACCTTCCCCTGACCCTCACGAGGTTTTTGACCATATCTATGCCGAACCGTTTGAGGCGGTGGGTCTATGAGAACGCTGCGCGGCAATCAAGCCCTTTGTGAGGCGCTCGCCCAGGAGATGGCAAGGGACGAGCGGGTATTCGTCTTTGGTGAGGACGTAGCCAGGCACGGTGGCGTGTTCCGGGTTACGGAAGGTCTCTTGGAGCGCTTTGGTCCCACGCGCGTGTTCGACACGCCCATTTCCGAGTCGGGTATCGTGGGACTCGCCGTCGGCGCGGCGCTACTGGGAATGCGGCCGGTCGTCGAGATCCAGTTCACCGATCTCGTGACCATCGCGATGGATCAGATTGTTAACAGTGCCGCCAAGGCGCGCTACGTTCATGACGGCGCGATGCATGCGCCCCTCGTGGTGCGAACCGTCAACCTGGGGAAGGGAACCGTTTACTCCAGCCAGGCCTTAGAGGCATGGTTTGTTCACGTTCCCGGTCTAAAGGTGGTCACGCCTTCTAACCCCTATGACGCTAAGGGGCTACTGATCTCTGCCATCCGTGATCCTGACCCGGTTATCTTCATCGAACACAAATCGCTCTATGGTATGCGTGGCCCGGTTCCCGAAGAAGCGTATGCGATTCCGTTCGGGCGGGCCGAAGTGAGACGGCAGGGGTCCGATGTAACGATGGTAGCATGGTCGGCCGCGGTGGCGCTGGTGGAAGAAGCTGCCGTAGACCTGGCTGGCGAAGGTGTCGAGGTGGAAGTAATTGACCTGCGCACACTGATTCCTTTCGACAAAGACAGCGTTCTAAATTCCGTAAGAAAGACAGGCCGGCTGGTACTCGTCCAGGAGGCCGTACGACGCGGCGGCATGGGGGCCGAAATCGCGGCGGCAGTGGTGGAGAGTGAAGCATTCGGGTATTTGCAGGCCCCAATTGTCCGCGTGGCGAATCCTGGCGTTCCCGTTCCCCACAGTGCAGCGTTGCATAGGTTCGCGTTTCCGCACAAGGACGACGTGATCGCAGCCGTGCGCCGCGTGGTTGAATACACATGAGGAGAAGCCATGGCCACAGCGCTCAAAATGCCGCGTCTGAGCAAAGGGATGATAGCCGGTGAGGTGATGGAGTGGCACAAGTCGCCTGGGGAGCCGGTACAAGCAGGTGAGCCTCTCTTGATCGTGCTCAGTGAAAAGGCGGAAGTGGAGGTGGAAGCGCCGGCCACGGGGATCCTCCTGAAAACGCTGGCGTCGCCAGGCGAGGAAGTTCCGGTGGGCGCCGTGCTCGCCTGGATCGGCCAGCCAGGCGAAACGCTGAGCACGGCAGAACCAGCGGGGGAACGGGCGGATACAATCAGCGTTCAGGGCGCGGTTGCATCTGAGAGCCACTCACACCCGTCGGCGGGCCACGAGGCGCGGGCGCGTCTCGCTGCCCCAGGCAAGGTCAGGGCATCGCCTGCCGCGCGACGCGTGGCCTCCGAAGCCGGCATCGCCCTCGCGGAGATTGCAGGCAGTGGGCCTGACGGCCTGATTACGGAATCCGACGTCAGACAAGCCATCCCAAAACAGACCGTCACCACCCACCGACCAACCAGCCAACCAGCCAACCAGCCAGCCAACCAACCGGAGGTCGAGCGCGTTCCGCTGCGAGGCGTGCGGAGGGTCATGGCCAGGCGCATGGCCTTGAGCAAGAGTACCGCTGCTGCGGTTACTACGGTGGTGGATGTGGACATGGCCGCGATCCGGGATCTCAAGGAACGCGTACCGATCACCTACACGAGCGCCGTTGTCAAAGCCGTTGCTTTGGGCCTGCAACAACATGGCATCCTCAATGCCTTCTTGGAGGACGAGGATATCGTATTTCACAAGCCGATCCACGTCGGTGTGGCTGTGGATGCCGCACAAGGACTTGTCGTCGTAGTGGTGCCTGATGCCAATGAGAAATCGCTCCGCGAGATTGATGACACGCTGCGACGGCTATCGGCGGCTGCCAGGGCGGACCATCTTGACCCGGAAACGATGGAGTCGCCTACCTTCACGGTCACGAACTCGGGCGTATTAGGCTCTTTGCTGTTTACTCCCATCATCAACCCGCCTCAGAGCGCCACCCTGGGCATGGGCAAGGTTCAGGAAACCGCGGTGGTGAGAGATGGCCAGATCGTGGCGCGACCGGTGATGTATCTGTGTCTCACCTACGACCATCGGCTCATTGAAGGCGCTGAGGCGGTCGGCTTTCTCCAAACGGTGAAACGTTTTCTCGAAGCTCCCGACACCCTGGCTTAACGACAATCTTATGTACGATATTCTCATCACCGGTGGGCGCATTGTGGATGGCAGCGGCGGGCCGTGGTTCGCCGGCGACGTGGCTATCGCCGGCCAGCACATCGTCGCCCTGGGGCGACTGGCGTCGGCCGAGGCTCGCGTGCGGATAGACGCGGCCGGCCTGGTCGTGACGCCGGGTTTCATAGACTTCCATGCCCATTCGGACGTGACGCTCCTGGTGGACCCCCGTGCCGAGAGCGCCGTGCGCCAGGGGATCACCACCCAGGTCATCGGCAACTGTGGCTTTTCGGCGGCCCCGGTTCGGTCCGAGGACGCGCCACGTTACCAGCGCGATGGGCTGGTCTTTTCTTTTCCAGGTTATTCCTGGGACTGGACGGGCATGGGCGAATACCTGGCGCGCCTGCGCCTGGCTCGCCCCAGCATCAACGTTGTCGTCCTGGTGGGTCACACGGCCCTGCGCACCGCAGTCATGGGTCAGGCCGACTGCCCCCCAACGCCGGAGGAGCTGGCGGCGATGCAGCGGCTCCTGGCCCAGGCCCTGGCAGAGGGGGCGCGGGGGTTCTCTAGCGGCTTGACCTACATGCCATCCTGCTACGCCAGCACTGAGGAACTGATCGCCCTGGCGAGTGTGCTGCGCGACAGCGGGAGGGCTTACCACACCCACCTGCGGGACTACAGCCGCTTTCTCCTGGAGGCCGTGGCCGAGGCGCTACGCATCGGCGAGGAGGCCGGCATACCGGTTTACCTCTCTCACCTCTATGCGGCCGGCCGGGAGCATTGGGGGGAGAAGACCGCCCAGGCCGTGCGTCTGGTGGAAGAGGCGCGGCAGCGGGGCGTGGAGGCCGCCTTCGACATCACCCTCTGGCCGCGCGGCGGAGGGCCGTTCCAGCAGAGCATCCCGGCCTGGGCGCGGGAGGGCGGTCTGGAGGCCATGATCGCGCGCTTCCGGGACCCCGTGCTGCGCACCCGGATCGCGGACGAAGTGGAGCACGGCACTGCCGACTGGCGAGGCTGGCTGAAGCCCGCTTGGGACGATTTCCTCATCAGCCGGGTGGGCTGCTCGTGTAATGCGGCCTGGCTGGGACAGACGGTGGAGGAGTTGGCGCAGGCGCGCGGGCAGTCGCCTGCAGAAACGGCCCTGGACCTCCTGGCCGAGGACGAGGGACAACTCTGGGTGGCCCCCACGGTCAAGCGCGAGGAAGACATCGCCCTGATCCTGAAACATCCCCTGGGCGTGCCGATTTCTGACGGCTTTGCCCTGGCGCGGGATGGCCCCCTGGCCCAGCCGGACCTGCCCAAGTCTTACGGCACTTTCCCCAAGGTGTTACGGCATCATGTGCGGGAACAGGGATTGCTGAGCCTGGAAGAGGCAGTGCGCAAGATGACGGCTCTGCCGGCCACCCGCCTGGGGCTTTGGGATCGGGGGCTTTTGCGCCCCGGCCTCGCCGCCGATCTGGTCATTTTCGACCCGGACACCGTGGCTGAGCGCGCCGATTATCTGCATCCCAACGAATACCCGGTGGGCATTGCCTATGTCATAGTCAACGGCCAGGTGACAGTGGACCAGGGCGGGCACACGGGGGCGGCGGCCGGGGTGGTATTGTGATTAACAGGAGACCGGTGGTTGGAAACCCACCGGCTGAAACTGAAAAGGCCCCGCAGGGCCTACGACAAGTGGCTGAGGCCACTTCTCAGCTTCAGACAGGCGGTTTTCAACCCCTGGGTCGGTTCGAGTGCGTAAGTCCTGTGAATTAGCAAAGGAGGCCCGATGTCTGAGCAATTGGCGATCCACGGCGGCCCGCCGGTACATGTGGGCCTACCTATCCCGCTCTTCAAGGCCGTCTACGGACAAGAGGAGATGACGGCGGTGCAGGAGGTCTTCCAGCGAGGTGTCTTTTGCGCCGCCTACCCGGCGGCGACCCAGGTGCGGATGCTGGAAGAGGATTTCGCTCGCTGGCTGGGGGTCAAACACGCCCTGGCCTTCAGTTCCGGCACAACGGCCCAGCACGCAGCCCTGGCCGCCGTGGGTGTGGGGCCGGGTGACGAGGTCATCGTCCCGCCCCTGACCTTCATCTCCACGGCGTACACCGTCCTCTTGCAACGAGCCGTTCCCATCTTCGCCGACGTGGATCCTGGTATCATCATTCTGGACCCTGCCGATGTGCGGCGCAAGATCACCCCGCGCACACGCGCCATCGTTCCCGTGCACTGGTTCGGCCACCCGGCGGAAATGGACGAGCTGACAAGCATTGCCAGGGAACACAACCTGGCCATCATCGAGGACTGCGCCCATGCCAACGGCACGCGCTATCGAGGCCGGCCGGCAGGGACGTTCGGCGCGGCCGCCTGCTGGAGCTTGCAGGAGTCGAAGATGATCACATCCGCCGGCGAGGGAGGCATGCTCACCACCAACGACGACGCGGTTGCCGTGGTCGCGCGATCCATGCGTAACCACGGCAGATCTCCCAGCCCCGCCCTTCAGGGTGGGGAAACCGGCAGGCTGGTGAGCGCCTACCGGGTGACGACCCTGGGCAACAACTACCGGATGACCGAGATCCAGGCGGCCTTCGCCCGGGTGCAACTGAGTAAACAGGCCAGCTTCCGGGAACGGCGGCGGGCCTGCGCGGCCTACCTGGACGCCAACCTGACAGACGTGGCCGGCCTGGTCCGCCAGGATTTACGGGAGGGCGTCGAACTTTCCTATGCCTACTACCCCGTGCGTTTCCTTTCCGGCCGCTTCACCGCGGAGATCGAAGCAATCTCCCAAGCTCTGACGGCCGAGGGTATCGGCACCTATCCGATCGCGCAAGACGAGTTGTGCCACATTCACCCCATCTTTGCCGGGCGACCCGATTGCGCTCTCGGCTCTCTGCCCCAGGCTGAGCAGGTGGCCCGCGAGCTGCTGCTACTGCCCCTGCATCCGGCTTTGAGCGACGATGACCTGGCCGACATCGTGGCCGCCGTGCGGAAGGTGGCGCGGGCTTATCGGAGGTAATCCAATGGCGACTATGACCGGGGGGCAGGCGGTGGTGGAGACACTGCGAGCCGAGGGAGTGCGTACGGTCTTCGGCATCCCTGGCCTGCACACCTTGCACCTCTACGAGGCCCTGCGAGCCTGCCCCACTATCCGACATATCACGACGCGTCACGAACAGGGAGCCGCGTTCATGGCCGACGGCTACGCTCGGGCCACCGGGGAGCCAGGCGTCTGCCTTGCCATCACCGGGCCGGGTGCCACCAACACGCTCACCGCCCTGGGTAATGCCTACAGTGATTCATCGCCGGTGCTATGTATCACCAGCGAGATTGCCACCGGGTTCATCGGCCAGGGCAAGGAGGTCTTCCACGAGATCAAAGACCAACTCGGCCTTTTCGCGGGCGTCACGGCCTGGAACGAGCGGGTCGCCAGCGTGGCGGAGATCCCCCGGGCCGTGCAGCAGGCTATGCGCTCTCTGCGCACGGGACGGCCCCGCCCAGCGCACCTGGAGATCTCCATTGACGTATTGGCCGCCACAGGTGAGGTGGAGATCGCGCCGCCGGAGCCTATCGAGCGTTCCGCGGCCGATCCTGAGAAGGTGGCCGCGGCTGCCGCACTCCTGGCTGGCGCGCGCGTCCCGCTCATCTACGCCGGCGGGGGTGTGGTCGCGTCGGGAGCCAGCGCCGTTCTGCTGCGTATGGCCGAGCGGTTGGGCGCGCCAGTGGTTACCAACTACACGGGCAAGGGCGCCATTCCCGAAGACCATCCACTCTCCCTGGGCTGTGGACCGTGGCGGCGTGGCCTGATCGCCGACTACCTGGCCCGCGCCGACCTGCTCCTGGTCGTGGGGGCGCGGCTGGGGCAAATCGAAACCCGAGACTGGACGCTGCCCCTGCCCACTACGCTTGTCCACGTGGACATAGATCCTGCTGTCATCGGGCGCCATTACCCGGCGACCGTCGGCGTGGTCGGTGATGCCCGCCAGGTCCTGGAACAGATCGCCGAGACCCTGACGAGCATGGCGTTGCGCCCTGGCCCATCGCCAGCGACGGAGATCGCACAGTGGCAGGCTGAAGAGCGCGAGCGGTTGCAGGGTGAACCTGGGTTCGGCTTTATGGCGGCGCTGCGAGCGACCCTGTCGCGAGACGCCATCGTCGTCAACGATGCTGCCCTGGTCAATGCCTGGACGGGCCAACACCTGCCGAGCTACACGCCCCGGAGCTTCCTCTTCCCGAGCGGGTTCGCCGCCCTGGGCTTTGGGCTGCCGGCGGCCCTGGGGGCAAAGTTCGCCTTCCCGGAACGGCAGGTAGTGGTTGTATGCGGCGATGGGGGGTTCCTCTTCACGGGGCAAGAACTGGCCACCGCGGTGCAATACGGTCTCAACGTGGTTGTCCTTGTCTTCAACGACAACAGTTACGGTAGCATCGCTCACTTGCAGCGGAAGCGTTTCGGAGAAATCTTCGCCGCCGATCTGGTGAACCCAGACTTCGTTCGGCTGGCGGAGGCGTTCGGGGCCTGGGCAGCCCGGGCGAGCACGCCGGAGGAGGTTGGGGCAGCCCTTACGGCGGCCCTGCGCGGTTATCAGCCGGCCCTCATCGAGGTGCCGGTGCGGCTGGAGCCGCCGCCGTGAGGAACGAGTGTGAGGCAGTTGTTCTGAAGGAGATACTCAGTGTGAACGGAAGATCGAAGGTTTGGGTGCACCGTGGCTTCAAGGACTTCGCCCGGGGGCGCTTCGGCAACGGCGGCGACAACCTCTACGTCAACGCCAAAGGCGTCATCGAGATGATCCACCGCACCGATGTCAACAACGACGGGTTCGTGGACATCATCCTGCCGAACGCCCACGGCTACATCGAACGCGGGCCGACGTGGATCTACACGCAGGACAAGGATGAGGGCCACACCTGGTCGCGGCGCGAGCTACCCAACGACAGCGGATGGATGAGCCGGATTATGGATGTGGATGGCGACGGCTACCCCGATCTGATCGTCGTCAACGGAGAGAACGGAGTCACATCGGAGCTGCATTCGTACGTCTATTGGGGCGGTCCTGGCGGGTTGACCGGCGAGCGAACTGAACTGCCCACGGCTGGCGCCTATGACGTCGCGGCCGTGGACCTCACGGGCAGCGGTCGGCTCAGCCTCCTGTTCCCCTCCGCGTGGGTGGATCACCATAATCGCGGGAAGACCCGGCTGGTCCAGTTCTACGCGCAGGTCGAACCCCGCCGGTTCGTGGATGTCTCCGAAAAGTACGGCCTGGTCGGTGTCGCCGCCGTCTCCATCGCCTGCGAGGATCTTAACGGCGATGGCCGACCGGAACTGGTGGTGTGCAACTATCGCCAGGAATACCGGTACGACACCGAGTCGTTCGTCTACTGGGGCACCGAGGACGGCTTCGACACGCGCTCCCCGCTTCGCCTGCCGAGCCACTACGCCATGCAGGTGGCTTTGGGCGACCTCAACGACGATGGGCGCAAGGAGATCATCTTCGCCGGCGGCAATCGCATCTACATCTACTGGAATAGCGAAGGCAGGTTCACCGCCGACAACCGCACCATCCTCGAGGCTGAGGGCCACAGCACGATGTTCTGCGTGGGCGCAATCCGTGTCGCGGTGGCGGACGTGGACGGCGACGGGAGCAAGGAGTTGCTGGTGGCCATGCGGGACGGGGTACAGATCCGGGCGACGGCGGATCTGCACACGGTGAAGGAGCATCTGCCGCTGCCATATTGCGGATGGGTGGAGGCGGTGGACCTCGACGGCGACGGCCGGCCCGATATCATCGCCTCGAAGTACCAGGACGGCCGGACCTACGAGACCCAGTCCGCCATCTTCTGGAACGGGCCGGACGGGTTCTCCCCCGACCGGGTCACCAGGCTGCCGACCGGTGGCGCCATGGGTTGTACTGCCGGTGACCTGGATGGCGATGGGCGACCCGAGATCATCTTTAACAACACAATGGGAGGCTGGTCGCAGTTCAACCCGGACTTTCCGCTGTACATCTACCTGGGCAACGAGCGTGGCCAATACGGCGCTGATCGCCGGCTGGAGTTGCCCACCGGAGGCGGCACGAACACCTATGTCGTGGCCGATTTCAACCTGGACGGATACCCCGACCTGGCGTTCGTCTCATCCGACGGGCTGCGCGTCTTCCACGGCGGCCCCGCAGGCCCGCGGCCGGACCGGTATACCGTCTTGCCCGGCCGCGGGGCGCCCTTCGGCTACGTGCTCGCCGCCGACCTGAACCGGGATGGCTGGCTGGACCTGCTCGCCGTCCCCTGGACGTACGATGACAGGCCCGAGACGATGGCAAACTCCTCCGTGATTTTCTGGGGCGGGCCGGATGGGTTCTCCGCCGAATGCGTGACGGTCGTGCCGACCTACTGCCAGGGGAACGGCCACCTGGCCGATGTGAACAATGACGGGTGGCTCGACTTCATCTATGGCGACAGCCGTGGCTACCTGGCTGTTTACCTGGGCGGGCCGGACGGATTCTCTCCCGAGCGGATGTGGAAAATCCCTTTGGAGGGAACCGACGTGGCGACGGTCGCGTCTATCAACAGCGCCGACCTGAATGGGGACGGCTGGCTGGACCTGATCGCGGCCGTAATGGGGCACTACACGCGGAAACCGAGCGGATTTTTCCTGCTCTACGGCGGGCCGGACGGATTCCCTCAAGAACGGATCAGTTTTCACCCGACAAAGGCTTCGAGCATCCGGATCTGCGTGGCGGACGTCAACCGGGACGGAAATCTCGACCTGCTGGTGCCGGCCTATTCGACGCAGTTTTCGCGCGAGTTGCCCGCCCACATCTTCTGGGGGAACGGCAACGGGTTCGACTTCTCGAACCCGTTCGTGATCCCCTGTGACTCATCCTGTGCGTTCATGGCTGTTGACATCACCGGCAACGGTTATCCGGACGTGCTGGCGGTCTGCCATCGCAACGACCTCGGGCACCAGGTGGACTCGCTGCTGTTCTGGAACGGGCCGGACGGGCTATCATTCGATCGGGTCAGCCGCCTGCCCGGCCTGGGGCCGCACCTGGCCTCCTCCCGAGACTTTGGCAATGCCTTCACGCGCGAGCCGGTCGAGAGCTACATCTCGCCGCCCTATCCGCTGGGCGGGCAGTTGCCAGTGCGGATAAGCTGGGATGCGGAGGTTCCCGATAAGACGGCGCTCAAGTTCCAGTTGCGATGGGCGGAGACCGAGCCGGGGCTGGAGTCCGCTCCGTGGCGCGGGCCGGATGGAGAAGGATCTTTCTACGAGCGCCCCGGCCAGGTGATCAGCCGGGCGCATACCGGGGTGAACTGGATGCAGTATCAGACCGTGTTCTTCTCGTTGAACGGCTGCCGCTCACCCAAGCTGAGGGAGGTCAGAATTGACCTGATTGAATAACTCCACTGAACCAGCAAGACAAGTCGGATCACCCGAACGCCTACGCCATTTCGCTGGATGGCGGCGACACATGGCTGCCGACTCATTCGACCGGCATCATGGGCCAATCGACCAGCCTCGCCGCGCTGCCCGACGGCCGCGCGTTGTTCATCTACAAC